>OOCM01000024.1_pt1 | contig 146068 bp, 104 predicted proteins | sample 1671111 | NCBI WGS metagenome assembly OOCM01 (sample SAMN06348123, study PRJEB24527) | human gut metagenome | biome: human gut; feature: ankylosing spondylitis patient; material: feces | host: Homo sapiens | place: China | collected 2015-10 | reverse complement strand
TTTGTTGCTCAGGTGCTTATAAAAAATATTAAATTATAGTGTTGCGGAAATTAGGTTTAACTTAAATCGGTGCAAAATTACGAATATTTTCTTATTTGCCCAAGATAATCGCTTAAAATTTAAATAATTAACACGAAATATCTATGTTTTTTAGCATATTTGCTCATAAATTTAGTTAATTGTCGATTTTTTGTCACATCCGATTACAGTTTGCAAAAACAAGTTCAATACACACTTTTTTTGTTTCTATGCAGCCGTTTTCATAAAGCTGAAATTACGTCCCGACGTAGCTTGTACTACGTCCGGACGTATCTTTTGCTGCGTCGGGACGTAGCAAATGCTACATCGGGACGCATTTTTTAATGCATCGGAACGTATTTTATCAGCTAACGCAAGTGGCTCAGTCAGCTGACGCAAGTGGCTCAGTCAGCTGACGCAGATATCTCGACAAGCCGAAGGATACGTCTCCATTAGCCTACGGAGTCATATCCGTAACCCGACGGAGTCGTATCCGTAACCCAATGCTGTCATATTCTTAACCCCACGCAGCCATATCTATAGGCAAACGGAAGCACATCATTTATTTAGCTCTTCACCTTCATGTATTCCGTAGGAGTCATGCCATACTCCTTGGAGAAGCATTTGGAGAAATAACTGCTGTTGGAAAAACCAACGGTATACATCACCTCGGAAACACTGAACTTACCCTGGCTCAGGAGCTCAGCAGCACGGCTCATACGCATCTCACGGATATACTCTACAGGCGTACGGCCCGTTATCGCCTTCGTTTTGCGATACAGCTGTTTGCCACCTATGCCTATCACATCCTGCAACATCGAAACATTGAAGTCGGAATCAATCATGTGCTTCTCTATCGCCTCATTGATCTCTTCGAGCAGACGCTTGTCTGCCGCATCCAACTCGCAGACATCTACCGTCTTCTTTTCCTCTTCAGAAGACTCTGATCGTGCAGGAACTGGTGCTGAGGTTGATGATTCAGGCTCAGATAAGGCCGAAGCGGATAACCCAGTGGCAACAGAAGATGACACCTCTGGTATCTTCACGTTCAGGTAGCGAACCATCAGAGCAGTCACCTCATCAAATGAATGATGAGCCACAGCTGCCTTCAAATCTTCCGTCAGACGATTGAAGAAGTCCATACGCATCTGTACCTGCTCCAACACCTCAGCCTTCTGCTTCTGGGCATCAGCCAGTTCCTTACGCAGGAAATACCAGCTTACCAGCCATGCCACAAACACGATGAGTGCCGTGATATAGAAGAGCTTGCACCACCAGGAGAGATACCAAGGCGGCAGGACGGAGATGTCGAGCGAATAAACCTCGGCAGCTATCTTGCCTTCACCATCCACGGCATGAACCGTAAGATGATAATCGCCATACGACAAACCATTGTAGGTGATATCGATGTTGCCGGAGTTCAGATAATGCCAGTCGTGATCGCTGCCTTCGAGTTTGTAAGCATAAACGGCTGAAGGATGATCAGCAAAAGGAAGGTCGGTGAGCTGCAGGGTGAAGTTGTTCTCATCACTCTTCAGTTTCAGGATTTCTCCACGCTCCTCACGAGCCTCTCCGTTTACGATGATTCCAGCCAGCATCAGACGAGTAAACTGCTTAGGCCTCTGTGCTACATCGGAACTGATTGCCACATAGCCGTCATTGCCGCCCATCATTACCTGATGAGTCTGTCTGCTGTAACAGATGGTGAACGGTACAACAGAAGGAATCATGAAGCGCTGGCTCTCGCCCTGTGGATTGATTACGCAGCATTCATTGCCCGATACCACCCATATCTTACCTTCCACATCGCACATGGTACTTACCTTGCCACCAATCTGCCATGTCTTGGAAGAAAAACTGTTACCCAGCACAGAACCAGCTGCATAATAACAGGTTACCGAACTGTTATCACCCATCCAGATATTGCCCTTGCTGTCTGCCATCAGATAGTTGACAACATCTGAGTTAGCTACCTGCACCACCTTCATATCGTTCGGATTGATGCAGTCGAGACGGTTAAAGGTAGAAACCCAAATCCTGCCCTTTCCATCCATCACCATCTGACCTACATGCAGACCAGAGAGCGCATTCTTTCCCTTGTCCGAGTAATGCCAGTCGGCTATGGTCTTGCCGCTCAGAAGAGCCGCCTTATCCATCACGAAGACACCTCCCTGATAAGAACCCATCCATATCCTGCCCTTCTTGTCCTGGAGAATATCGTAAGCCCAGGCAGTAGAATACTTGCCGCTCTTATCGTAGACGATGAAGTTGCGCATCTGACGGGAACTGCGGTCATAGAAGTTGATGCCATGGTCGGTACAGATCCATACATCGCCGTCATGGTCTTCATAAATCTTGCGTACACGGTTATGACTCAGCGGGAAGGCAGAGCTGTTCTGCTTGTACCATGCCACATTCTGATAGCCTTCAGCATTCCGGGTGAAATGAATCAGACCGTTGGTACCGCCCATCCACCATTCGCCGTTACAGGTCTGGAGCATGGCATGCAGACAGTTGCCCTCACCCGACATCGTAATCTTATCGAGCGATACATAGCGGTAATAGGTATGGGTAGTGAGACGGGAGAGTCCATTGTCAGTACCCACCCATACATTCTGCCATTTATCTACAAAGCAAGCCCAGACGATGTTGTTAGGAATAGAAGCATCATCGCGGGAATCGTGGATATAATGGGTGATGGCATTGGAGAGTGCCATCTGATAGAGTCCGTTATCGGTTCCGATATAGAGATTACCGGCAGCATCTGTAGAAAGACATTTGATGGAATTGCCGTTCAGAGCTGGAATCTGCGAGAAGTTCCTGAGCTGCAGATCGGCACAATAGAGAGCACCCTCTGTACCAATCCAGTAGCATCGGCGCTTGGCATCATAAGCGAGCGCATTGACCAGCGGCTGTTCTCCGGCACGGAGCGGAATCAGTCTGCCGCCGAGATGCAGACCAGCGAGCGAACCTACGAGCAAGCCTCGTGGAGTAGAGAGCAGGGCATAGACATCACCCCCGAAGTCAGTCTTACCGCCTTTCATATCGAGCACACGGAGTTCCCTCAACTGCCTGCGTTTCGTCTCATCTGCAAAAGCCTTCATGGCTGGTGTTTCGGCATATTGATAAGATTGCGTATCGAATTTCAGGATGCCGTTGCCAGTAGCCAGATAGAGCATTCTGCCCTCGAAACCAAGCGCATTGACACGCGTATTGCTGAAAGTATGTTCCTGAAAATGGCGGTAGCCATGATAACCATCATAGCTGTAAAGACCATTGTCGGTTCCGAGCCATATCATTCCATCACTGTCCTGGGTAATGGCACAAACTGCCTGAGCACCTTCAAGGGAGGTGTTGACGAAACGCTGCGCATGGATGGCAAGCGAAATAAAGAGCATAGCAATTGCCATGCTGATGCGGTATATAGGTTTTATTGACTTCTTCATGTGTGCAAATTTACACATTATTCATGATAACGCCAAAAAATATCGGAGAAAATTCATAAAAAAAAGAATCCCCTGGGAAAAATAGCCGCTGCTATTCCCAGAGGATCCGATATAAACTATATACTTTATAACCAACTGAAATCGGTCTTTGTTATCTTATATTGCCTGGAGCGTAATCGACTTTTCGATATTTCGCTTGCTGTCTTTTACCTTCAGGATGATGTCGCCCTTCTGCTTGCTGCTCTGTACGATGACTACGAGTTTGCCGGAGAAGAGTTTCATCTGTGACTGGGTGAACGGTTCGAGCGATGTGGCATCGCCATTGCAGGCTGCCTTGAAAGTGCCGGCACCACTCACCTCGAAGGTCAGTTCGTCATCGGCAAGCGGACATTCATTGCCGTCCTTATCCTGCAGACTCACGGTGATGAAGGCAAGATCGTTGCCATCGGCATTCAGAAGCACATTGTGCTCATCGGTACAGCCTTCTACCATGCAGGCAATAGGTTCATGATCAGGAGTTTCTACGCTGAACTTCATCTGTGCAGGCTCGCCGGCAGTACGCTTCACGTCCTCGCCCACCTTTTCGCCATACTGGTTGTAGGTAACCACGCGAATCTCACCCGGTTCATACTTCACATTGTTCCAGCGCAGACGGTAGCGGTCGAGGCGACTTGACTTGTCCTTGCGAACCCTGCCCTGGCTCTTGCCGTTGACGAAGAGTTCGCCTTCCACACCATCGGTGTAGCAATATACAGGGGTAACCTGTCCTTCTCTACCCTTCCAGTTCCAGTGAGGAAGAAGATGGGTGGTATGCTGCTGCTCGTTCCAGCGGGCACGATACATATAGTAGCGGTCCTTTGGAAGTCCGGCAAGGTCGCAGATGCCGAAGTAACTGCTGCGGCTTGGCCAGTAGGTATCGTAAGGAGTCGGCTCGCCCAGATAGTCGTAACCGGTCCATACAAACTCACCGATTACCCAACTGTAGTCATCCTGCATCTTCCAGTCATCATCAGGAAGATTGCTCCAGGAACAATATTCGGTATCATAGCTTGAGCACTGACCATCAGGATAGGTAGCCTTATCACTTACCACTACCGGGAACTTGTATACGCCACGGGAGCTGACCGTAGAGGCGGTTTCAGAACCGAGGAGGAAGCCCTGAGGCAACTGCTCGATATTCTTATAATACTTATGTACGCGATAATTGAAGCCCGGTACATCCATAGTCTGGGCAAAGCCGCTCTTCAAGGCATCTTCTGCCCTATCCATGCCCTGGGTAACAGGACGGGAAGGGTCATACTGATGACAGAGATCCTGCAGACGTTTGGCAATCTGCACACCCTCCTGGCTCCACTGCTCAGGAATCTCGTTACCGATGCTCCACATGATGATGCTAGGATGGTTGCGGTGGTGTTTCACCAGATTGGTGATATCCTTATCGCTCCACTCCTTGAAGAACTTGGCGTAACCATTCTTGCACTTAGGATAAATCCACATATCGAAACTCTCTGCCATGACCATCATACCGAGGGAATCGCAGATTTCCATCTGCAGGGTAGAAGGCATGTTGTGGGCGGTACGGATGGCGTCGCAACCCATCTGCTTCATCATCTTGATCTGACGGATAAGGGCAGCCTTGTTCTCTGCTGCTCCCAACGGACCGAGGTCGTGGTGCAGGCAAACGCCCTTAATCTTTCGGGTGATGCCATTGAGCTGGAAACCATTATTCTTGGATACCGAAATGGTGCGGATACCAGTCTTCAGAGTCTGAACATCAGCCACCTTCTTGCCTTCATATCGGGTTAACTTCACCTGATAGAGGTAAGGAGATTCCGGAGACCAGAGCTGAGGATTTGCCACCTTCAAGGTAGTCTTGATTTCAGGGGTAGCACCCGATACGGTCTGCTCGGCAACCTTCTTGCCAGCCTCATCCAACAGGGCGATGACGGTCTTGCCCGACTTACCAGTTTTTCCTTCCAGCAGGGCGTTTACTTCTACTTCAGCCTCCTGCTTATCAGCCTTCAGGGTACGGACGAAGGTATCCCAGGTAGAGAAGTTTTCATTGCCATAGAGTTCTACGGATACCGGACGGTAGAGACCGCCACCAGGATACCATCGACTACTCTCTTCTACATTATTAAGATGTACCTCGATGAGATTCTTCTTTCCGCCAAACTGCACGTAAGGAGTAATGTCGATGCGGAAGGCATTGTAGCCGTAAGCCCATCTACCAGCCTCCTTGCCATTCACCTTAACGACAGGCTGACTCATCGCACCATCAAAAACGAGGACGGCACGCTTGTAGCCCTTCGGCAACTGAAGATTCATCTTATACATACCCTCTCCAATCCAAGGGAGAGCTCCAGAGCGTCCCGACTTCTCGCTCTTCTCCTTTTCGCCATTCTGCTCGATAGCCACCATCTGCAGGTCCCATTTCTTATCGAAAGGTCCCGAGATAGCCCAATCGTGCGGAACAGCTACCTGCTGCCACGCCTTACCATCACGGGAGAAGTCCCACGATGACAAAGTGATGACTTTTCTGCTCTGCGCCTGGCACAGCGTAGTGAGTGCCAGGGCAAGAGTAATGAAAGTAATACTTCTCTTGATCATATTGCTATTTAATATTCTTATTTATATGCATCGAATACGGCAGTTGGTTTGCCGCTGTTGTCGAACGCTCCCTTGGTATATGCAGGCCAACCCAGAGTGGTATAGTTGGCTGGCTTCCAATTGTTGTGAACTTCTGGTTCCCAATAGAAGATACCCTCGCAGGTAGAGATTGCCTTGCAGCCATCCACCATCTTCTTCATCATTGGCGCAGCCTGGTCAGAGCCCCACCACATACCGATTTCAGAGATGATGACATTGCAGTTGTACTGTTCTGATAAAGTCTTAATATTATTCAGACAATTGGTGGTTAAATCCTGCCAATTGTTATCTTCTGGATAAAGTGACATGCCGATGACATCCCATTTTCCACCCTTCTTCTTCAATTCACCAAAGAGCCAGGTATAACGGCCGAGGTTATGACCCTCATCCACGTGCACGATGACTTTAGCTTGTGGATAAACCGCCTTAACAGCTTCATAACCGGCGTTGATATAAGCTGCAAAATTGGCTGCATTCTTAGATACCTGACCGGTTACAGCCTCATCGCTGTTGAAGAGCATTCCGTCGCGGGTTTCATTACCCACCTGCACCCACTCTACGTTGGTTACACCTTTATCCTTCAGGGCTGTCAACACATCCTTGGTATGATCAGCCACAGCCTGTTTCATCTGTTCGGCAGTATAGCCCTGCCATGCAGCAGGAACTTTCTGGTTACCCGGGTCAGCCCAGGTATCAGAATAGTGGAAGTCAATCATCAGACGGAAGCCGAGCTGCTGAGCTCGCCAAGCCTTGACGATGACATCATTCTTGCCACACCAGCCACCTTCCGGATTTACCCAGACACGCAGACGGATAGAATTGGTTCCCTCTTCGCGGAGGAGCTTCATGCATTCTGTAGCCTTGCCATTCTGATTATAGAATTTCACACCATTCTTCTCCATCTCTGTGAGCCAACTTACATCGGCACCCTTGGCGAAGCCACTCATATCGTATGTCTTCTCCTTTTCGGGAGTGGTATTATCATCATTGCTGCAACTCGTTCCTGTAATAGAGAACAAGAGTGCTGAAGCCAGCAACATGGCTTTTCCTAAAATATTCTTCATTGTTTTACTTTTAGGTTGCGTTTTACGTTTAAAATTGTTTTCGGTTGCAAAAGTAGGGAAAAAAGAGAAAAACAGCAGATAGATTTAAGACAAAAATAAAGAAAAAACGGACAAAAGCAAATCTTTATCTAGCTTTTGTCCGTTTTGTCATTAAAGAGGCAGGAATCTTTAAATCAGTTCTATACCTTTACTCTGTTATAGGTACAAGTTTAATACCGAAGAGGTTGCATGTATCCTGCTTTGTAATAGTATGAGAACCTGCATCCAATGTTACAGTCATTGTCTTAGCTGTTGAATCAATAACTGCATTTACTTCAGCAGGCTTCTTTCCATCAATTTTGGCATTCGTCTTGGTATCTGCAGAACTGAAATAAAGGGTCATTGTGACTTTCTTATCAACAGTTACTGAGATATTAGTTGCAGACTCCATCTTTACACAAGTAGAATATGAAGTGCCGTCAATAGTAGCAGTTCCCTTATTTGTAGCATAGTTACCTGAAACTGTTACTATGCTACTTGAAGGCTTAGAATCTGTGAATGTTACCAAAACAGTACCCTCGATAGGAGTTACAGTACTGCCACCTTCTGTACCACCAGTAGAACCACCTTCGCCAGTTGCATTGCTCTCACCGAACACTTTAACAACACCAGAAGTATAAGCGTCAAGAAGGCTTGCCAAAGCAGGCCATGGCTGCTGATGACCATTTGTTACGACTGTCTCATCAGGAATAACGAAATCAATATCACCATGATTCAAACGACCTGCACCATAGAAGCCTTCTACAATAGCAGGAACATCTTCTGCCTTATCTGCAGCGTATGCATACATGAGGCTTGAGTTGGTATCGAAGTTGTTGTAAGAAGTACCACCTACCAAAGTCTTTACACTTACAGGAACCTGCTCACTTGGATTAGAAACCTCGTAGGCATCAAAACTTGTATTGTTTTCTGCGTATGGGATATAGCAGAAGTTATCAGGCTTGTTGGTAAATACATTGCCGTATGCCTTAATCAAGCCACCTTTCTCACCAGAGAAAGTACCATCACCCTTGGCATCAGTACCCTGCAAAGAGCTCATGATAGGACGCTTAACAGCATCAAAGTAGTTAGACTCCATGAATATACTTGAACCACTGGTTGCACCAATACCATAAACATCACAATGCTGATAGTAGTTGTTGTACATGTGAACACTCATGGTACGAACGCGAGCCATACGAGAGTCAGAATGGTCGAACCAGTTGTGATGATAAGTAATCCAGTTTTCACCAGTTTCACTCTTCATACCACACATAGAAGCCTTACCATTATCCCAGAAACGGTTGTAAGCTACAGTAACATACTTAGAATCGCCTTTGATGTCTACAGTACCGTCACCCTTAGCCTGGTCGGCAGCACTACCCTTCTTACCATAGAAGAGATCCATATTGTGAATCCATACATGAGAGTTTTTAGTATCAAGAGACATAGCATCATCCAGACAACGCATGATAGCAAAGTTGCGGAACTCTACACTCTCAGCCTCTCTAAGCAAGAAGCCGAAGCCATATACGGTAGCATCATCACCGACGCCCTCGAATGTCATATTCATCTTGGCACCCTTAATCTGCAATCCTTCTGCAGAACTTGAAATGTGATCCAAATCAGAAAGATTTACCTTACCGATGATACGGAATGCGATAGGAGTTTTATCCTTACCTTTAGAATAAGCATCAATAATAGACTGAAGACCAGTAATAGTCTCTGACTTACCTGTATTGACGGTTGTAGAAACGGTCTTAGCGGTCTTGGCTGTAATATACAGAACCTTAGCACCAGCCTTCAAAGTACCATCATTATTATAAGCACCTACACCATCATACTTGAAATGAGCAAAGCCCTCACGATTGAAACTCTTTACTACCAAGTTAGAAGCTGTATTGGCACCAGTAATCTCTGTACCTTCAGCATTGACAGGAACAACCTTTACAGAATAAGTACCAGCCTTCAAACCGAGAACATCGGCACGATAGTAAGAAGCATACTGACGAATCAACTGAGCATCAATCTTCTTGTCATCTACATATACATTATAAGAAGAAGCACCCTCGAATGGAGCCCACTTCAGGTAGGCAGACTCCTGCCAGCCCTTAGCCTCAGTAATCTGAATCACACCTGCAGGATTGTCAATATCACCACTTTCGCCCTGATCGGCCTTCTTGGCAAAACTGATGGCTTGAACAGAAGCATCATACTCATCATTCTCTGCACCAGACTTAGGAGTAATAATAGTCTTGTCACCTTCGAACTTCACACTTGTCAAGTCGGCTGTATTGTAATACTTCACATCGCCAGCATTGGTGGTAACACACATCTGATTGACCTTGCTGTTACGAGCCACGGCATGGGTAATCTTAAATGTCCCTGTCTGAGCCACGGCTGCACTCAAACTCATCAGGAGGAGTGCCAAAGTAAATACCATTTTCTTCATTTTGCGTTCCTCCTGTTTTACTTGATGATTACTTTCTTACCATTAATAATATAAACACCCTTAGACAACCCCTGGAGGGAAGAACCTACACACTGGCCCTGAAGGTTATAAACCTTACCTTGCAATGCCTGCTTAATGCTTTCTACCTGACTGATGCCGGTAGTTTGATAAGTGAAAGAAAGGGTTACGAGCGACATATCTGCCTGATCAGATGTATTGTCTGAATACTGAAGAACGACATTGTCGCCATCAAAGGTAATCTCTGTGACAGTCTTGTCTATGACTTGACCATCAATCTTAACCGTCTGTTTGCTGCCGGCAAATACTGCCGTAGACAACATTCCAGCCAACAATAATAAATAAGCTTTTTTCATTTTAACGAATGTTTGTTAGATTAATTTTTTGGTTTGTTGTTGATTTTTACAATGCAAAAGTAGTGAAAAAATATCTATTATAAAACATCCTGGCTCATTTTTCATACGCAAACGTTTTCATAAGTGTAAAATGAAGTATTATAAAAAAGGGCATAAAAAAAGACTGAATCCTGTTACGAAGATTCAGTCTCATAAAGAAGTGGTACCACCAGGAATCGAACCGGGGACACAAGGATTTTCAGTCCTTTGCTCTACCAACTGAGCTATGGCACCAACTTTCACAAATCGCGATTTATTATTTGCGGGTGCAAAGGTAATACTTTTTTCTGGTTCCTGCAAATTTTTCGGGAAATTTCTTTCAAAAAAAGATAAAAAAGTCTATTTTTGTTGGTATTATCCATTATTTAATGTACCTTTGCAGCAGAAATCGGGATTTAGCGCAGTTGGTAGCGCACGTCGTTCGGGACGATGAGGTCGCTGGTTCGAGTCCAGTAATCCCGACCAAAAGCCGTCTAATGTGCCTATACACAGGGGATTTGCCTTGGTCGTGGCCAAAATGGTCGGTACAATTTCGGTATCACAAGAACTTAAAAATCCGTAAGCCTATGAAGTTTATAAAGGATTTTTTTTATATCAATTACCATGAACGGCGAGCATTACTCGTAATCCTGACCCTGCTCGTTGTCAGTACCACAATGATTTTCATTGTTGGTTCTAAAGAAACTATGCCATCAGAAAAGCAACAAGCCCATAACGATAGTATCATCAGACATGCCACGCGGCAACAGCCAGGCTATTATGACGAAGGACTTCAGTCGAGCGAAGTATTCGCCTTTGACCCCAATACGGCAAGCCAATCTGATTTCCAACGGCTGGGACTAGAATCATGGCAAGCCAGAAACATCATCAAATATCGAAATAAAGGAGGTATCTTCAGGACACCTAGAGACTTTGCACGGGTTTACGGACTAACCAAGAAGCAATTCGAAAAACTGCTGCCCTTTATCAGAATTGGTAAAGACTACCAGCCGGCTGCCAACTTTTACCCAAGAGAAAGATACAACTACGGCTATCAAGAGACAGCTATAAGAACTAGAGATGAAAGGAAGAAAGACACTACCCAATACTGTTATCCACGGAAGCTGAAAGAAGGTCAGTATATCAACATCAATTCTGCTGATACGACCGAACTGCAGAAAATTCCCGGCATAGGTTCTTACTATGCCAGAAGCATCATCCGTTACAGAGAGCGATTAGGCGGTTTCGTTTCCATGAGCCAGATACAAGAAGTGGAAGGCGTGCCCGAGACTGCCCTCCACTATATGAATATTGATGCAAAACATATCCGGAAAATGAATGTCAACCAGTTGGGTCTGGCAGAACTGCGCAAACATCCTTACCTTAACTTTTACCAGGCAAAGGAAATCGTTAACTACCGCAGAACCCACGGCCCGCTGAGAAGTGTGGATGATTTGCGTCTTCTCAAAGACTTTCCACCTGCCGAAATAGAAAGAATCAAGCCGTATCTTGCCTACTAGGGGCAAGATAAAGCTAGCTTGCCTGTCTGCAAGTTTGCCGGTTTTGCTAAATGACACCAAACTGGTGCAGGAAGATAAGGAAAATACAGATTGGACAGATGAAACGGATGGTGAACAGGAAAACAGGGAAGAGAGTTCCCTTCAGGGTTCCCCAGTTGGTAAACTCATCACGCACAATCTTCTTAGGCACATACCATCCCAGGAACAGACAGGTGATGAATGAACTCAACGGCATGAGCAGCTGGGCAGTAAAGTTGTCACAATTGCTCAGGAAATCCTTGCCGAAGAAACCCAAATCAGGTACGGCACCCTGAGAGAGCGAACAGAATACAGCTATGATGCAGCAAACGATGGTCTCGAACCAGGCTCCCTTGGCACGGCTTATCTTACCCTCCTCATAAATAAAGGCGGTACCTATCTCGTGCATCGAGATGGTAGAAGTCAGGGCTGCCAATACAAGCAAAGCATAGAACAACACCGAAATCACATAACCGACAACCGGCATGTTACCGAAAGCCTCCTGGAATACGTTTGGCAAGGTAATGAAGATGAGCGAAGGACCGCTGTCTGGCTGCACCCCTACCGAGAAGGCTGCAGGGAATATCATCAAACCTGCCAATACGGCGATTACCGTATCAATGGTCACAATCTGAGTAGCCGACTTCAAGAGATTGGTCTGTCTGTTGAAGTAAGAGGCATAAGTACACAGACATGCTGTACCCATACTCAAAGAGAAGAACGCCTGTCCCAGCGCTTCGAGCAACACGTTTTCATCTACCTTAGAGAAATCCGGCTTCAGCAGGAACTCCACTCCTTTCATCGCTCCCGGCAGAGAGCAGGAAGCAATCACGATAACTACCAACAGGAAGAAAAGCATCGGCATCAGAATCTTGGATGCTTTCTCTATACCATTGCGTACACCGCGTACTACCACCATGTGGGTAAGCAGGATAAAACCTACTGCCCATAAGGTTGGACGGATAGGATTGGCTGCAAAGGTCTGGAAATAGGTCTTCACATACTCCGCATCGCCATGAACACCGCCCATGATACTGGCATAGAGATACTGCAGGCACCAGCCAGCCACTACGGCATAGAAGCCTAGGATAATCATAGAGGTGATGACACCCATCAAGCCCAAAGCACCCCAAGCCTTATGCTTACCCAAATTAGAATAAGCTCGGGCTGCATTAGACGCGGAATGGCGGCCGATGATGAATTCGCTCATCATGCCAGGCAATCCGAGCAGGATGATACATACCAAATAGATGAGAATGAAGGCGGCGCCACCATTCTGACCTGCCATATAAGGGAAACGCCACACATTACCCAAACCGACTGCCGAGCCGGCTGTGGCAAGAATAACGCCCAACTTACTACCAAAATTTCCTCTTGTTTCCATTATCTAAATCTTTAATGTGTAGTGTTTGTTGTTTTCCGAAGAAACGGCAGATGCTACACCTTATTATATATAGTTATATCTGAGATTATATGATCATCCGATTACAAATACTTTATCCGAAGACACCAAACTGGTTCAGGAATACCAGGAAGATGAGGACAGGACAAACGAACTTAATCAGGAAAAGATAGATACCGAAAAGACGGCCCTTCAAGGTTCCCCAGTTAGTAAACTCATCCTGTACGATCTGCTTAGGTACATACCAGCCCAGGAACAGGCAGGTAAGGAATCCTCCCAGAGGAAGGAATATCTGACCCGTAACGAAGTCGAACCAATCGAACAGCGCCTTTCCGAAGAACGAAAGCTTATCTGTTGCACCCAAAGAGAGCGAACAGAAGGCTCCGATGATGGCACAGGAAACCGTAACGATGGTAGCACCCTTCTTGCGGTCTATCTTCAATTCCTCGTAGAAGAAAGAGGTATTCACCTCATGAAGTGACATCAGCGAGGTCAAGGCAGCTACCGACAGCAATACGTAGAAGAGCAGCGAGATGATCCATCCCAATACAGGTAACGATGCAAACGCCTGATTAAAGACATTCGGCAAAGTGATAAAGATGAGCGAAGGACCACTATCCGGTGATACTCCTACAGAGAAGGCTGCAGGGAAAATCATCAAGCCTGCCAGTACTGCTACCAGCAAATCGATGATGGAAATCTGCAAAGCACTCTTAAAGAGATTGGTCTGACGGCTGAAGTAAGAAGCATAGGTACAGATACAGCCCATACCGATACTCATAGAATAGAACGACTGACCCAAGGCATTCAGGAACACGTTTCTGTCTACCTTTCCGAAATCAGGCTTCAACAGGAACTCCACGCCCTTACCTGCATCCGGCAACAGACAAGCTGCTACCACAATGATCAAAAGCAGGATGAACAGGAGAGGCATCATCACCTTAGAAGCCTTCTCTATACCGCCGCGCACACCATGAATAATCACGAAATGACAAATCAGGAATATCGCTACCGTCCACATAACCGGACGCACAGGATCAGAAGAAAACTCCTTGAAGTAATTCGCCACAAAGGTAGGGTCACCATGCAGTTCGCCCATGATGCTGGCATAGACATACTGCAGACACCAGCCCGAAACCACCGCATAATAGCCCGTAATCAGGAAACCGGTAAGCACCTCAAGATAGCCTACCCACTTCCATGCCGTACCATTAGAGAGTTTGGTATAGGCACGTGCGGTATTAGAGGCACCATGACGGCCGATGATAAACTCAGAAATCATACATGGAATGCCCAACAGGAGCACACTTCCGATGTATACCAGAATAAAGGCTGCGCCACCTTCCTGACCAGCCATATAAGGGAAGCGCCATACGTTACCCAAACCTACGGCGCCACCTGCTGTAGCAAGAATCAATCCAATCTTGCTACCAAAACTTCCTCTATTTGAATCTGTCATTTCTATCTTTCTATTACTAATTTCTTACTTTTTAATTTTTCTTCGTGCAAAATTATAAAATAATTCTGAAATATATGAATTATTTGAAAGCAAAAACGTAAATTTAGTAATATTTATGCTATTTAGTCTGTTTTAGAACGCAGAAATGACTTTTTCGATACATTTTCTAACGATATTCAGCCGGCAAGGTATCACGCCACTTCGAGAAAGGATTGCCCAAGAGATGCGAATTGTAGAATCTCTTGTCGCCTGTTACCTCCATACCGATGAAATCAGGTTTCTCATAGGCTTCGGTCTCGCTTGCCAACTCCACCTCTGCCATGACCAGTCCTTTATTATCGCCATAGAACTCATCCACCTCGAAGGTATGACTGCCACTTTTCACAAGATAGCGACGCTTATCGATGACGCCTCCCTGACAAAGTTGCAGGAGATGCTGCGCCTCGTCCATCGTTATCTCCTTTTCAAACTCATAGCGGGTCATGCCGCCATTTACCGACTTGCCCTTAATGGTAAGGTAAGCCTTCTCATCCCGTGTGCGAACCCGCACCGTAGCCCCCTCGGCAGGAATATATCCCTGCTGGATATGACTAGAAGAAAAGGCGGCGCTTTTGTAAGCGTCGCCCTTCTTAACGAGGAATTTTCTTTCTATCTCTAATCCACTCATAGTCTTATACTAATCTTGTTGCATAGATGGCGAATAGCATACCGAGGACTATCAATCCTATAAATATCCACTTGATTACTTTCTCGCCTTTTGCAGCCTGTTTCTTCTGATAAGCCTCATGTTTGGCTCTTCTTAAGTCTTTATTTCCACTCATAGTCGTATATTTTTTAGATTATTATTGTTGTTCGTCATCATTCGTAGGGAACTCCATCAGGTATGCCTTGATGAAATCATCTATCTTGCCGTCCATCACGCCATCTACATCCGATGTCTGATAGTTGGTACGGTGGTCTTTCACACGACGGTCGTCGAAGACATAACTTCTAATCTGGCTTCCCCACTCTATCTTCTTCTTACCAGCCTCAATCTTAGCCTTAGCCTCCAGACGCTTCTTCATGGCGCGGTCGTAGAGTTGGCTCTTCAAGAGCAACAATGCCTTGGCACGGTTCTTTGGCTGGTCACGGGTCTCGGTGTTCTCGATGAGGATTTCTTCTTCCTCGCCGGTATCAGGGTCAGTATACCAATAACGCAGACGGACACCCGACTCCACCTTATTCACATTCTGACCACCGGCACCACTCGAACGGAAGGTATCCCAGGAGAGCTTGGCTGGGTCAACATACACCTCGATGGTATCATCTACCAGCGGAGTTACGAAGACACTGGCGAAACTGGTCATTCGCTTGCCCTGGGCATTGAAAGGAGAAACACGTACCAGTCGGTGCACACCATTCTCGCTCTTCAAATAACCATAAGCGTACTCGCCACCTTCAATGGTCATGGTGACGCTCTTGATACCAGCCTCATCACCTTCCTGCATATCGGTGATGGTTACCTTGTAGCCATGAGCCTCAGCCCAGCGCATATACATACGCATCAGCATCTGTGCCCAGTCCTGACTCTCGGTACCACCGGCACCGGAATTAATCTTGAGCACGCAGTCCATCGGATCTTCCTTCTGGCGAAGCATGTTCTTCAACTCCAGGTCTTCGATGGCTTTGATTGCCTTGGCATAATCGGCATCCACCTCTTCCTCGGTCACCATTTCGTCTTTATAGAAATCGAAGGCAAGCTGCAGTTCATCGGCATAAAGACGCACGGTCTTATAACCGTCGAGCCATTTCTGGATGCCCTTCACTTTCTTCATCTGCTCCTGTGTATACTTCGGGTCTTCCCAGAAGTCAGGAGCCTGGGTACGGAGCTGCTCCTCTTCAAATTCTACTTTCTTCTGGTCTATATTGAGATAGCGATGCAGAGCGTCAGCTCTGTCCATCACATCCTTCAACTGGTCAGCTGTAATCATTAACTCTTAACTATAAACTTTTAACTTTAAACTTTAGATTACTCCTCATACATCTTGTCAATCTCCGCCTTGTAGTTCTTGTTGATGATAGGGCGGCGAATCTTCAAGGTATTGGTCAACTCACCCGACTCCATAGAGAAGTGGTGAGCCAGGAGGGTAATGCGCTTAATCTGCTCATAATAAGCCAGATGCTGCTGGAGAATCTGGATACGGTCCATCAGCATTTTCTGCACCTTCTCGTTGGCACACAGGTCCTCACGGCAGTTGAAGGCGATATGATGCTCACGTGCCCAGTCCTCCACGAGGCGGAACTCTGGAACGACGAGGGCTGATACGAACTTGCGCTGGTCGGCAATCACAGCCACCTGATCGATAAACTTATCTACCAGGAGCAACGATTCTACCTGCTGCGGAGCGATATATTTACCGTTCGATGTCTTGAACAAGTCCTTGATACGCTCAGTGAGATAAAGCTCGCCATCCTTCATGTAGCCGGCATCTCCCGTATGGAAGAATCCATCCTTATCGAATGCCTTCGCATTGGTGGTATCACGATGATAATATCCTGGAGTGATGGTAGGACCTTTGAGGAGCACCTCATTATCCTCACCTATCTTTACCTGAATGCAAGAGATAGGGCGCCCCACAGAACCCAGACTGCGTTTCTTGTCGAGATGATCGCAAGATACGGTAGCAAGACTCTCGGTCAGACCGTAACCCACCACCATATCAATACCGATGGCATGTACAAACTCCTCTACTTCCGGACTTACATAAGCACCCGCTGTAGGGAATATATTCGGTTTTTCCAAGCCCAACTGCTTGCGAACCATGCTCAAAACGGTCTTGTTGATAATTCTATATTCCAACTCCAATGTCAGAGGAGGGCGCTTGCAGTTTGCCAGATATTCTATATTCCGCTTCTTTCCTACTGCCAAAGCATGGTAGAAGAGCTTCTTCTGGATAGGACCGGCATCATCCATCTTTGCCTTTACGGCGATATACACCTTCTCCCAGAAACGTGGCACACTACACATACAGGTAGGATGCACCTCTCTCATACTCTCCTGAATTTCATGAGGATAAGTATTGATGATGAGTTCGGCACCTTCGCTCAAGCAGAGGTAAGACCAGGCACGTTCAAAGATATGGGTAAATGGAAGGAAGTCGATGACGCGGTCCTTTTCGGTAACAGGCACGCATTCGTCGTTTGCCTTCAAAGCAGCATAATACTGGCTATAAGTCAGCATCACGCCCTTACTGTCGCCCGTTGTTCCACTGGTATAGAGGATATCAGCCAAGTCATCCATACTAGCCTGCTTGTAGAGTTCCTCCACTTCTGTCTGACGAGGAAGATTCTCACCCAACTTCAGGAAGTCCTTGAAATAGAGGGCAGCAGGATCGTGGGTACTGATGCGTACGCTGGAATCGAAGATGATGATACGCTCCAGAGAAGGACAGAGGGCAAAGATACGGTGAGCCTTGTCATACTGCTCCTGTTCGCCTACAAAGAGGAAGCGAATCTGCGCATCATTAATCATATATTGAATCTGCTGCTCGCTGCTGTTGGCATAGAATGGCACAGCAGTAACTCTGATACCGTACGCACCGAAGTCGGTGTACAGATAATGCACACAGTTCTGCGAGAAGACAGCGATTTTGTCAAGAGGTTTAGCCCCAAGATTCAGGAGGGCATTGCTCACTTGTTTCACTCTTAAGGAAAAGAGGTTGAATGAAACCGATTGCCACTGGTCGCTGCCAAACTTTCTGAAAGTTAAAGCAGTTTTCTCTCCCCATTTCTTGGCGAGATCATGTACCAGTACCGAAAGATGACTATTAATCTGCATAAGCTTATATTTATATTCTGATGCAAAGATAATAGAATTTGTTAAGAACACAAAATAAAAAGATACTTTTTCCACTTTATCTGCTCTTTTTTTCGTATCTTTGCCCTCGAAACAATAAAAAGGGAGATTATGATGACACAAGAAGAATATGTAAATGATGCCGTGGATTTGCTGAAAAAGCTCATCGCCACCCCATCTGTAAGCAGAAACGAGAAGGATGCTGCCGACATCATGGAGCAGGCCATCCGCAAATATGGTTTCGAACCTCAGCGTGAGGCGAACAACATCTGGATTATCGACCCTCATTACGATGAGAGCCGACCTACCCTGCTGCTCAACGCTCACATCGATACCGTGAAGCCTGTGGCTTCATGGACACGCAACCCGTTTTCACCGGATGTAGAAGATGACGTACTTTACGGCTTGGGCAGCAACGATTGCGGCGGCGGACTCTGTTCGCTCCTCCAGATATTCAGAATGCTGACCGCAAAGCCTCAGCAGTATAATCTTATCTATCTGGCATCCGCCGAAGAAGAGGTGTCGGGAAAGGATGGCATTACCCGTGCCCTGCCTTTGCTTCCGCATATCGACCTTGCCATCGTAGGTGAACCTACCGGCATGAACCCGGCTGTTGCCGAAAAGGGACTGATGGTGCTGGATGTGATTGCTCACGGAAAGAGCGGTCATGCTGCCCGCAACGAGGGAGTAAACGCTATCTACGAGGCATTGGATGATATGCGATGGATTCGTGACTATAAGTTTGAGAAGGTAAGCGAGTTTCTGGGACCTACCAAGATGACGCTTACCGTAGTGAATGCCGGAACCCAGCACAATGTGATTCCGGACAAGTGTACGATGCTTGTGGATATCCGCACCAACGAGTTCTATGACAACGAGGAGGTTTACAAGTTTATCTGCCAGCACCTGAAGAGTGAAGTGAAGGCCCACAGTTTCCGTCTGAAGTCATCCCGCATCGACCCGGCGCATCCTCTTATCAGGAAATGTGTAGCCATGGGCATGAAGCCATTCGGCAGTCCTACCCTCAGCGACCAGGCTCTGATGCACTTCCCTTCGTTCAAACTGGGTCCGGGCGAGTCCTCTCGCTCCCATTCTGCCGATGAATTTATCAAAATAAGCGAGATTTCGGATGCTGTAGCTAAATACCGGAAACTCTTGGATGGAGCCAGCATCTGAAAGAGACATTCGTAATCTACATCTCCGCTTTCAGCAGCTTTATCTCCTCTGCCGTCAGCCCCGTCATATCCATGATAGACGCTTCATCCATACCCTTTGCCAGCATCTTCCTGGCAATTTCAAGGCTTCGCTGGTTCATGCCTTCTTCTATGCCTTCAGCTCTACCTTTCTCCATGCCTTTCTCCATGCCTTTTTCCATTCCTTTCTGGTATCTGTCATCCAGAAGGGTTCTTTCAACACTTACCGAATCCCAGAATTTATCATAGGCTCTGAGCTCGGCATCTGTAAAACCGGAAACTTCAAGATCTTCTACGGCTTTTCCAATCTCTGGGTCATTAAGCAGGTCGGCAGGAATATCCTTCGTATTGGAATTTATTTCTGTGAGGAAACGGAGCCACAAGACCATCATGCGCTTATCGGCAATGGAATGTAGAGTGAACTTAGGGAGTTCAATGAAGGTAAAATGCAAGCCTTCGATGATCTTATTGCTGTCCTTATCGTGCACGATGCGGTAGTTGTGGATGAAATCTGGAGTATCATGCGCAAAGATATCATTTATCAGGTTGAGAGAATACACTGGTTGCAGTTCGCTGTATTTTCCTCCCTTTTTTGCCTGACTCACATAGAGCTTGGATGCATTGAACAGTACTCGCTGCTGGAAAGCGTCGGACCATTCCATCTGCATTTCCACGCAGAACTTCCTGCCTCTGACATCGGTGCAGAGTACATCCACTATGGTGTTCTTGCTCCCTTCGAGCTGAGGCACAAGTTCTGTAGGCAGATACTTTATCTCGTGTATCTGCTCTTCTTCGCTGAGTGGCAGGAGGGCGTTCAGAAGACTGATCAGTCTTTTAGGATGATTGCCGAATATCTTCTTGAACGTAAGGTCTGCCTTAGGATCTAAGTACTTCATAACCATCTGTTTTAAAATTCTATAGCGCAAAGTTACGGTTTTATTTTCAAACCTGCAAGAGTTTTCTAGGAAAAGTTTCGGAAAAAGTTAGAGAATGGTGAGTGTTGAATGTTGAATGTTGAGTGTTGAATGAAAGAAATATGACGACAAAGAAAAGGGCGCATCCGGATTGGATGCGCCCTAACTTGTTAAATAAAATCGGAGGGATTCTGCTCTTGAAAAACCCTCTTAATGGAAGAGAATCAGGAAGCATCCAAGAGGTACTGGAGCTTCGTGGCATCAAAACACGGACAGGCTTTCTGAACGCCAGGCAAATCGCGATGCCCCAGGATGGTACGGATGCCCGGAAAACGGTGGTGAAGATCCAGGATAAGATGCTTCATCGCCTCCTTCTGCTCAGGAGTGCGGGTATCGCTGATGCAGCCCGATGGCGAAAGACCACCCTCGTAACAGATGCCTATGCTGTGCGCATTGTAACCGAGGGCATGAGAGCCCATACGCTCTACCGGGCGACAGGCATGAACCACTCCATCCAGCGTGATGTAGAAATGGTAGCCGATGTCAGTCCAGCCGTTGTTATGAACATGGTCGTAGCGCAGCATCTTCATCGTATAACGGTGATCGCAGCGGCTACCGCTGCAATGCACCACTATCATATCGATGTCTCTCATAGGCATCACTCTAAAGTCCACCTGCCGAAACGCCCAACGCCCCGAGGAGAGCTGTCAGTACGGTTACTGCAAACTTGATAATCTCATTCCATTTCTGCTTGTTCTTTTCTGTCATAATCTATTCTGTTTTAAAAGGTTAATTATTCTAATCCGTCTCCAGTGTTGCCAGTGCTGCCTGTTCCGCCACCCGTGGTTTCGCCACCCGTGGTTTCGCCGCCTGTGGTGCTGCCGCCTGTGGTGCTGCCGCCAGTAGTGCTGCCGCCAGAGGTGTTGCCACCCGTGGTATCGCCGCCTGAAGAAGCATTGTCCTTGGCAGGCTTTTTCTTAGCCTCCTCGATGTCGAGGGTCTTGGCACCCTCCTTCTCAGCCTTGAGGGCAGCCTTCTGTACGGCACGTGATGCAACCTGCTCAAACTCCATACCTACGAAGATGTTGGCAAGATCGCTGCCCGGGATAAACTGGATGTTCACACCCTTGATGTTGATGTCGCTCTTAAATTCGGCTGCGGTTGCCGCACCCTCACTGGTAAGCTGGAGGCGGAACTTGCCCAACTCGCCGAAATCAATCTGGTTGCCTCGCTGCAACTCGATGATCATGTTCTCCTGCATACTGACCAGAACGGCTGTTACATCCGCATAGGATACAGTGGTCTGCATAGAGATCAACTTCGCAAACTTCTTGAGCGAAATAGACTCGTTCATCTGAGCACGTGCGTAGACCTTAGGAACTCCTGCTTTGTCGCCAAATTTTGACGCAAGCTTTACTAAACTGTAATTAATTGCCATAATACATAAAATTTTAAAATTGTGAATAATCATGTTGTGCACCGGTCTCTTCCCGAATGCTGATACAAAGATACAACATCGGCGGAGCTCCACTTGTCCACTTTGGTACGATAAGTACCAGTTGTGCACTATTTGGCTCAATTATGTATACTTTTGCACGCAAGCGTATGCAGCAGAATACTGATATGGTTCAGTCAGCTACTCCAGATGGTTCAGTCAGCGAGTCAAGACGTCTCGATAAATCGACGGATACGACTCCGTTAGCCTACGTTGTCGAATCCTTAACCCGATGCAGTCGAATCCTTAACCTTGTCCAGACGTCTGCGTAACCCAGTGCAGCCATATCCTTAACCCGACGCAACCGCTTCAGTTGGTAAACGGAAGAACATCATTTTTTCACCTCATTTGGGTGGGCAATGACTATCAGAGAGAATTACCCTTTTTTGATGACTACCAGGGCCAATAATAGGTACCATCAGAGCCAATCTTGTGTCTTCTAATATGCCCGAATGACTACCAGAGAGAATCTTTAAAATACAAAATACTGAATATCAGGTAGTTAGGTACTGATTTTTCTTCCCTACATTATACCAAGTATATTATATATATACGTTTACATTTTTTACATTATACGTAATACGTGAGGAAAAAGATTTTTTTTTCAACAAATCAGCTATTAAAATGCATTTTTTCTCTTCAAAAATTTGCATAAGTCTGAAATAAATATTACTTTTGCATCATGAAAGCGCGGAGAATGCGATTCTCCTCCCGATGAAGGACACCGGGATATGCTTTCGGTTAAGGATTAGAACATAGCTCATTGAGTAGGAATCGGCCCCAAAAGATGAGTGACCAAATAGTAATCCTTACAAGGCATTCTATGCCTGATAAATTTGATAAAAATTTATCGGCATGGATGCGAAGTAAGGTTATTTGGTAATAAGAAGAAATGGCCGATTTACAATCCTTTATGGATGTAACATTTCAACTTATCATGTCATCCTTACTCCAATTCCATGCCGGTTTTCAATAAACTATAACCAAGACTTGCCCCAATCGGTAGGCCTCTAATGATCTTAAAAGTAAACGGAAATGGAACAGGTTAATCAACAGCCTCCGGGCGGGCAGCAGTCCTTCCCTCAGACAAATCAACAAGAGAAACAACTGATAGCCATCCTTGGCGTACAGGGATTGTCTTACCAGAACTATTCTGTGGTAGAACTCAAAATCGTTCTACAGATTATCAAGCATGCCCAGAAAGCAATCTTGGGCTATGTAATCCCTTATCGATTAACTTCACAGACTTTTAATGGCTTCACCGCAGAACAGAGAGCAGCAGGCCACACCGATGTCATCATGAAACTGTCGGAGTTTCCTTATGGTGCTCATCATTATCCGCAATTGCGCGATGCCATCAAACGTATAGAATCACAGCCCATCCTGCTGCCGTTCAAGCAGGGCGACCAGACATACTACCGGAAATTTTCATGCCTGTTCAAGAGTGAGATATACCAAGACCGGCACAAGAACTGGATGGTAAATTTCCGCTTCGACAACAACGTGATACGGTTTTTCTACAATTACGACAAGGGAGTTAGCTATATCGACCTCAATGCCATCAACCAATGCCGCAGCGCATCGAGCATCAAGTTATATCTCATCATGAACTGCTGGGCTGTAAAGGGATTCACCATCAGCAAAACGGCGCATATCCAGCAACTGATGCATGGCAGGGAAGATTACTACAAGACCTGGTCGGAACTGGACAGAAAATGTCTGGCTTTCGCCTGCAAAGACCTCAAGCGCCTTTACCGGAACCACGTCATCGACCAGTATCTTACCTATAAGCCTTTCTTTCTGGAGGAGGGTGAAAAAGAGAAGCATCACCTGCCCGAACACATCACGTTTACCCTGCACGACCGTCGCACTTCAGGCGAAACTGCAGAGGGTGGAGAAGTGAGCAGCGAACTGAGAGGGCAGCGGAGCAAACTGAAACTCCGGCTGCAATGCAATTATGATGTGAGCGAGAAGAAGGCTGAGCAGTTGAGCGGCTATCTCAGGTTAGATATGATTGGCGACCTGGAAGACTTCTTCCAGCGAAAGGATTATTACATAGCCAACTGCAGGCGTTCGAACAAAAAGATGAACACGGGTGGCTATATGACCACAGCCATGGTAGGTTTCTTTAAGGATCATGGTGTAGAAGGATTGTAAAAAATATAAAGCTTATGAATTATCCCCAACGTATGTACAGCAAGACCGAACTCGGTCTGCTCTACTTTCCCGACACAACCGACGGGGCAACAGCGCGCCGTCATATCATGGTATGGATTAAGCGTTGTGTGCCCCTCTGGACCGAGCTGCAACGTTTAGGCTACCAGGAGCGTAGCCAGTATTTCCCTCCCCGCCAGGTATCCACCATCTTCGAATACCTGGGCGAGCCAGGGGCATAAAGAAAAAAGGGTGTGCCATAAGTCCTTATGACACACCCTCTCTGCCCTTTACCTTTCCCTTCGGCCGGTGACCGTTGGTTCAGGGCGTATTGGTAATTTCCTTCCAATCTGATTGCACGGAAAGCTCAATAGGCTAATCAGATACAGGAATAGCATCCTCCACCTGATTGGTACAGGCTGCACCCATCAAGACAAAGAAAAGCATCCATATTCCCGATTATCCTTATAAAAACATTATTCATTATTCATTGTTCACCACATCCACATCCCAATTCTTGACATTAGTCGTTACCCTGGAATGGCTAGAATTAGGTGAAAGTATCAAATGAAAGTCATACCTTTTTTCTCTTTCAAATTTAAAAGGATTACGAACATCTAGCAGATTTTTCGTTACCGTCACCTTTTGCGAAGATTGTCCCGGCCTTTCTACCGTATAAGTTATCTCTAGATAAACCGGTTCGTTCTTCTCCTGAGGGATTATAAAGATATAAGAATGGGGAGAATTTGTTATTATTTTATGTTCTTGGTCTAACTGAGCTCCACTTATCTGTAATTCGGGACCTTTTCCTACGTCAGGTGCTTCGCCATCTGGGTTAGTTGGTGTCCAACTATAATACCATCTAGTACCATTATCGGCGAGAATCCAATCTCCATTTTCAAGATTCAGATAGCCCGCCATAACAAAGACGCCTATATGTTCTTTGGTTGGATTGTTTGAGACGCAATATAGTTTCACCTCTTGAACTGTTATAGATTCACCATCATTTAGATTATTGGCTGTGATATCAAAGCCAATACGAGCCAATGCATGACTGAAAGTAAATTTAACACGTTCATTAGTCTTTGTCCGACCCTTAGCATTAGCCCACACCAAATCTACAGGAGACATATTAGAAGGAAAATATATATAAGTTGAATTAGGTTCTTCTATAGCATAATTACCATTGTCTTTAGGACTTACCAGTTTTGGTTCTGTACTATGAGGCGCAAAGGCATAGAAATCCACAGATCCTTCATTTGGCCAATATCGGGTATTTTCATATCCCCAATCCGAATAATCTCCTTTCCAGTTTTTCCAATATACGTGTTCATTATTCATCAGCATCAGAGGTGAGATTGTCTCATCAGTATGCTTGTATCTTGCAAAGACACCAAATCCAGCGTTAAATGTCTCCCCTTGGAGAAAAGTATTATCGGTTACTCCAGAACGGCTTGAAGCATTCCGATCCACATAAGCATCAAAGTTGATTTCTGAAGATGAAGAAGATGAAGTTTCTTCCACAGCTTCGCCGGCACAACCAGATAATACCAGCTGTGCTATCAAAACATAAAAAGCTAAACGAAGAAACTTCATCTTATGATAATTTTAAATTCATTATTTTTATCTGATACGATTAATTCCAGGTAACAGGGATATCGTTGATCGGATTCTTAGCATCTACCCAATCTGTAACAGCAGCATTGAATTCGATTGGAGTCAGACCAATGGTCAAGTTGATTGTATATGCCTTGCCCTTCTCGAAGTTATTTGTAAGTTGCTGAGAAACCTTATATGGCACTGTAGCCTTTACACCACCATTATAGCTTACAGTGTACTCTACGATAACATAAAGTTGATCAGCATTTGCATTTCCTGTAGAGAAATCCTGTGGAATTACAAACAAATATTCATTGTCAGGATTTTTAATTACTTCATTATTACTTAACGTTTTATCACCAGACGTCTTATTATCGAACCATTCAAAATTTTGCTTAGCATCATTAGAAGATGCTGTTGACCAATTACCTGTAGACAAATCTATGGTACCCTTTATGTAGAAAGCATTTTGTGTTGGTTCTGTAGTAGATCCTGCCAATGTGATCTTATTCAATGTTATAGTTGCTACAGATTCATAACTAGCATCCTTTAACTTTACAGAATAACCAAGTCTAGACAAAGCATGAGCAAAATTAAATGTCACTGTACCATTTGTCTTATTCGTAGCATTAGCCCACAACAAATCTTTCTGGTCAGCAGCCTTATCTTTTACAGTAAAATCAACAATAGATGTACTTGTAAACTTTGTTCCAGCATCATAAGGAGCATACGCCCAGAAATCAATATAGCCTTGTGTTGGCCAAAACTTAACAGGATCATATTTCCACTTATCTGCAGCATCTCCTGTTACTTTCTGATTGTTGAACAAATTAGAAGGCTCCCCCCCTCAGTAGGGCTATAGTTACCAAACACACCAAAGCCATCAGCAGATTTATGAAGCTGCGTCTTATCCAGCACGCTACCACGTGAACCATTTACAGCAACTGCACTTCTTCCCAAATAGCCATCAAAGCTGATAGCCTCATTCTTAGAAGAATTGTCTGAAAGACTATTCAAGTCATCGCTTGAACAACTTACCAATGTCAACGCTGCCATTGCAGCAATACCCATAAAAAAATTCTTATCCATATCTATTTTAATTTTTAAATTATACTAATCTATTATTACTCTTTTACTATTTTTATCTGATTCTTATCACTTTTACTACAGTTCTATATCAATATCCTCAGGTTTACCCCAATCCTTGATCGTGACGTCAAAACCGCCAGAACTTCCTTCCGAAGGCTTCACATCAGGTAAAGGTTTCGGCAACTCAACATCAACATGGAGAGAAGCAAAATAACCTAACTCCGATGAATTTTCATCTTTCTTAAACTTATCTCCTACCGCAAACTGATAATCTACCTGCGTCTTTTTGTCTATCAACAAAGCTGAAAAAGACAGCTTATTGTTTTTTGCATCAAGATGGGCAGTTTCTGGTAGGCCAAAACATTTAAACGATGTCTTCAACGTTCCTAGTGTTGCGTCATTTTTATCTATCGCTTTCGTCCAGGACTCCAGAAGATAAGTCACCTTACTCTGAAGCGGCTTCCCCTGTCCCAGCAGAAATCCTTCTGAAATACCAGTTAAGGATCCTCTCGCAGAATACAGGTTTCCTATACCTGGAACTTTCACGTTGACCTGGATATGCGAAAGCACATTCCTTGGCGTTAAAGTAGCCTCAGAATAGTCTCCAGAAACATCGAATTCATCGAGTTTATCAGAGGCAAGCCACTCGGGCTCAACCCCTATCAATTCACCATCTCCACGCGAGTACCAGCGCGATGTTGTATGCAGTACCACAGCTCGCGCTGTCTCGTAAGAGTCCATTCCCAGAAATTCGAGTGTACCAAACTCGGTCGTACTCTGGTTGAATACCAGTACACGATATTTTCCAGGTTCCAAGGAAAAGTCGGCATGAGTTATCTCATTAGTCAAGACAGTATGCGGAGCACCACCTGACCAGGGAAACACCATGACCGTCATACCTGTAGGCACCTCTTTATCAAACAAACGCCAATCTACATTAATCCGCACCAATCTACGGCCATCCGTTGGCGGACAACCGGAATAGTCATCATAAATGCAAGAAGTAAGCGAAATGATAAGGAGCCAACAGTACAAGAATAGTTCTATACATCTTTTACATCTTTTCATGAACGCTTCATATTTTATAAATCTTCTTTTCTAGTTATTATATTCATTTCAAAATTCCTGGTGCAAAAGTACAATATAAAATTGAATTAGGTCTTAAGCAATATTTAATAAAAATTAAATGATACATAAGATAACATTTTTGTTACATCACAAAAAAATGCCAGTAGCCACCTCTTTAGCAAACAATTAAAAACCTCCAATCGAACCAATCGATTGGAGGTTTCATTTCTATCATTTACAGCAACCAGGCAGTAAAAACACTACCGGCTGCAACTATTCATACATTATCTGCTCAGCCAAGCCTCCGGATTGAGTTTGGCAGTCTCCTTGCGAAGCTGGAACTGGAGGATGTTATCAGAGCCAACACTACCCAAAGCCTGACGGGTACTTACCTTCTGACCTTTATGAACGCTGACCGATTTCAGATTACAGTAAACAGAGATGTAGGCACCATGACGGACCAGCACATTCCACATGCCACCATAACCGAAGACGGCACTCACCTCACCATCGTAGATGCTGCGAGCCACACAACCCGGCTTGCCCTGGATATTGATACCCTTATTGTCGAGCGTTACACCCTTCAAACCTTCTACATGATACTGACCGAAATGACTCACCACACGGTAACTGCCGCTGATAGGCATCGGCAATCGGCCACGGTTAGCCTCGAATCCACCGCTCAGCATGCGGTCTACCGAACTCAAGGTAGAAGCCTCCTGTGCCTCCTTCCTGGCAGCGGCAATCTCACGGGTACTGCGTTCCGCATCCATCTTCGCCTTCAACTCGGCAGCCCGTCTTTCAGCCTCCGCCTTTCTTGCAGCCTGTTCGGCAGCAGCCTCACGGGCAGCCTGTTCTGCGGCGGCACGCTTGGCAGCCTCGGCAGCAGCACGCGCCCTAGCCTGCGCTTTTGCCTTCGCCTTAGCCTCAGCCTGGGCAGCAGCCTCCTCCTGAGCCTTTCTTGCAGCCTCGGCAGCCAGTCTTGCTTCTTCGGCAGCCTTTCTGCGGGCAGCTTCGGCAGCAGCCTCACGCGCCTTGGCTTCGGCTATACGACGGGCATTCTCTCTGGCAGCAGCCTCGGCAGCAGCTTTCTTGCGAGCCAGTTCCTCGGCACGCTTCTTGGCGGCAGCAGCGGCAGCAGCCTTTCGCTTAGCCTCGGCAGCAGCACGGGCTCTCGCCTTGGCAACTTCCCGAGCAATCAGACGGTCAATCTGTGCGTTGATTGCCGCATCTTTCTGACGCTGGTCGGCAATCACAGCCTGAATGGTCTTCTGCTGTTTCTGCAGTCCCTGCACCATTTCCTGCTGCTGGGTCTGCTTACCTTCCAATGCCGTCTTCTCCTGCTTACCCTTATATAATAAGGTGTTCTTATGTCCCTTTACATGCTGCAACTGCTGGTGCTTCTCGTTCACCTGCTTCTGCTTAGCCTTTACAGCCTCGCCCTGCACCTTCTGATAGGAAGAATACTGGCGGATGAAGGAAAGGCGGCGATACATCTGTGTCAGATTCTTGGCACTGAAGATGAACATCAGCTTGTCCTGAACCGTATGATGACGGCTCATATAGCGCATGGAACGGATATACTTGTTCTTACGGTCCTGCAACTGTTGCTGAAGCGTTTTCAACTGTGCCTGCAGAATGCCGATATTGCCGTCAATATGATGGATATCCTTCTGGATACCGTCAATCTTCTTCTGACGCTGGTCTATTTCTCCGTTCAGCGCCATCAGGTCTTCAAGACGTTTCTTCACATCCGCCTTATTTCTCTGCAAAGCCTGCTCCTGTTCTCTGATCTTCTTCCGGATAGAAGCGCGCTGTCCCTGCAAACCTCGGATAGAGGCATTACTATAGGTTGCCGCCTTGCGTTCTGCTCTGGTTGACGCAGCTGATTTGGATGTTTTTCTGGACACATGCCTTCTGCTGTTCTTCTTTCTGGCAGGAGTAGCAGCCTTCTTTTTCGCAGTTACGGCAGTCTTCCTCACCGGCTTCTTCTGGGCAGTATGGTTCTGCGCAAAAGGTGCGAGAGAGAAGGTGATTGCCATGATGAATAATAAGATTCGCTTCATTTCTTATATTAAAAACCCATGTTCTATAATTTCAAACTCTTGATGAGTATTTACATACTCAATATCTTGCTGAGCACATCAGTTGGAGAAATCTGCTTGTATTTGCCCGAAATCTCGGTCTGAGTGCTCCATTTGCTGTCGGTCTTCACCTGATTCAATTCCAGATTGATCTTAGCCTCCTGCTTTTTCCTGGTAGCAGTAGTAGTCATCGACAGATTCAGGGAGGCAGGGAACATCTTGACGCCTACACTCTTGAAGTTGCCGTAGTCGACGTGGAGATTGGAGGTGCCGTTCTGCGCACTCTTATAGACAACATCTGCTGCTGTGATACGGCCGGTAGTGCGGTTGGCTGTCCAGGCATAGGTCATATTGCCGTTCCTGTAACTTACCGGCACAGCATCTCCTGCCACATCCAGTCTGGCATCAAACTTCTTCAGGTCTGATTCCTTCACAGTTCTTTCGCCCGGCAGGAGCAGCTGGTTCCAGAAGAGAGCCTGCAGAGAATAGAAGGAGATGCCCTGCTTCTTGAGGAAGTCTACCTGGGTATAATCTGCCTTGATATATTCCTTGTGCAGACGGTCGATGATAAGTACATGGTCGGGAGTAAACTCCAGACGGCCCACCTCTGTACCCAAGATAGGAATAAAGAGCTGGATGCGGATGATTTCATCCTTACGCATGCTCAGTTTGCCCGGCACAGTAATGTCCTTATCACCAGCCTGGAGAGTAAACGACATGTTGCCTACAATATTCTTGGTATACACCTGATTGTCTGAAACCTTCTGTACGAAAGCCAACTTCTTGAGCGTCTCACTCTGACGAGAGTCAGAACCCTTGGTGGCATTCTCTTTCTGATGACTGGCTGATGATGAGCCAGAGCCCTGTACATTCTTGCTGGTTCCGCAAGAACCGAGGAGCAGGATGCTGCAGGCTGCGGCAAGCAGCATCATCTTATTCTTCTTCATTATATATTTCATCTTTCTTGATTTTTCTACTTTCCGTTTATTTCTTCTTACCTTTTCTAACTGACTTTTTCGTAGCGGCAGGTTTCTGCTTTGGCGCATTACGCTTCTTCAGTTCTTCTTCGGTAATATATTGTCTGTTCTTAATCTTCCATGCCAGCACCTCAGTCTGGTTCTCGCCGGTATAGGCTTTCTTCCAGAAATCTACGGATTCATCGGCCATACCATTCATATAATAGATATCGCCGGCATGTTCCAGAACCGTACTGTTATCTGCGGTGGAATCGCGGTTTTTGAGTGCCTGATCTATATAGGTCTTGGCATCAGCATAGCGTTCTTCCATAAAGAGAATCCAGGCATAGGTATCCAGATAAGTACCGTTGTTCGGCTCTGCCTTGATGGTCTTGTAGCTCATCGCCTCAGCCTTATGCAGGTCAACGCCCTTCTCGCTCAGATAGTAGGCATAGTTGTTCAGCGCCATCACGTTGTCATCTTTCCATTGCAGGCAGGAGTCGTAAGCCGCAAAGGCTTCCTGCTCTTCACCTTTCTTATGAAGGATATCGCCGGTTACGGCATAGAGGTCAGAAACCAGGTCAGCCGGCGACTGTGCATTCACCTGCGCCAATCCGAGACGGAACTCACGGAGCGCCTCTTCTTCCTTATCTTTCTGATAATACGCCATTCCACCGAAGTAATAGAACACCATTTCTTCGGGATTATACTCCTGAGCCGCCTTACATTGCTGGGAAACCAGGTCATATTTCTTCTCGTTCCAGAGCATCTGTACGAGTTGCATTCTGGCATTCACGTTATCCGGAGCTATGGTAAGCACCTTTTCGAAGGCACGGCAAACAGAGTCGGCCGGCATCTTCTTCAAACTCATATAAGCAGCTCTCATCTCTGCCACTTCGGCTGACGGATGAGCCACGTTGAGCGCCTTGTCAAACAGCGCAATCACCTTGGTAGAATCGCCCCCTTCGCTCTCGTTCTTCTGAATGAAAGAGCGGTACATCATCACCTTGGTTTCCAGATCCGATTTCGGACTCATCAATATTTTATCGAGCATCTGCTCGGCAAGCTGCTCCTGATGGGTGGCATTATAATAGTCGTAAAGCGACATCTGGGCATAGGAATTGTCAGGCTCTTCCTTCAGCACATCGGTAAAGCACTTGTAAGCTTCCTTCTGGCGGTCGTGCTGTACGAGCCAGTTGCCCAGCATTGTCTTGTACTGCATATCCAGCGGATGCTGGTCTACCAGCGACTTCAGTTCCTGATAGGCAGCCTTCTTGTCGTTCATCAGTTCATAAACTCTCATTTTAGAGAGGGTGAACTGTTCGCTTTCACCTTCTTCCACCTCAAGACGCGAAATGGTTTTGAGTACTGATTTATAATCCTTATTCTGGGAATAAAGCTGAACCAGGATGCGGAGGGCATCGGTATTACCGTGGTTTTTGGCATACAGATCCTCATAGGCATTGATGGCAAGATCGTATTTCTGGCTACCTATATAATATCTGCCCAACTGCTCTGCATAGGTCTGGTTTTCCGGATTCAGTTCTATTGCCTTCTGCATATAGGCAAGTGCCAGGGAATCCTGCTTGAGCTGAGAATAGAAAAGCGACTCATAGAAATAGGTTTCAGCCGCCTTCGGGTCAATCTTCCGGGCATGCTCAAAGAGGTCGAAAGCTGCCGAATAATTGCCGGCAGCCTGCTGGCGCGCTCCCTCCAGGAAGAAATAGTTGTAGCGCTGGCGGTCGTTTGGAGAGAGATGATCCTCCTGAACCGCCGGCTTCTGAACCGGCTGCACCTTCTTCTTACGGGCAAACGACGGCATGGCTACCGAACCCAGCAAGACCAGCCCCATTGCCCAACTGATATTTCTAAGATTCATCTTCACGATTCTAATCCTTTCTATTCTATCTTTAATAATCTGTTATTTTACACCCGTATGACCGTATCCGCCGGCTCCACGTTCGGTTTCATCGAGCTCATTAACCTCGATGAAATCGCATTGTTCGTGCTTGGCCAGCACCATCTGGGCTATACGTTCGCCATCGTTGATAACGAAATCCTCTGTAGAGAAATTGATGAGCAGAACCATGATTTCACCGCGATAATCGGCATCGATGGTTCCCGGCGTATTCAGTACAGTAATGCCATGCTTCAAAGCCAGACCGCTGCGAGGACGGATCTGCGCTTCATAACCTGCAGGCAAAGCCATATAAAGACCGGTTGGCACCAGTCGCCGCTCCATAGGATGAAGCACGATTGTCTCATCGATGTTTGCACGCAAATCCATGCCGGCACTCTGAGGTGTGGCAAACGCAGGTAGAGGCTGATGCCCCTTGTTGATAATCTGTACTTTTATCATGACTTTTTCTTTTTTATCTGTGTCTGAGTTTAATAATCTGCAAAAATAAGCAATTTTGATGGAATAAATGAATTTTTGAGGATAAAAACATGTAATTTATCATATTTTATTTTGATTTGTGCTTACTTTAGTGTATTTTTGCGCTACAGAATCAAGTAATACAATAATATGGAATGGAAACAACTGATATCCAACAAGCGTTTCGGACAGGAGCATAAGCATGCCGAGCGCCATGATGATCGCTCTGAATTCAAGCGCGATTACGACCGTCTTATCTTTTCATCGGCATTCCGCCGCCTGCAGAACAAGACGCAGGTTTTCCCTTTGCCGGGCAGCATCTTCGTTCACAACCGCCTCACCCACAGTCTGGAGGTGGCGAGTGTGGGCATGTCGATAGGTAACGACATTTCCCGACGTGTCATCCAGAAGCGGTCTGAACTGAAGGATACGCTCGTTGAGGAGATAGGTACCATAGTAAGTGCAGCCTGTCTGGCACATGATTTGGGCAATCCGCCTTTCGGTCATTCCGGCGAGAAAGCCATCCAGACTTTCTTCTCAGAAGGACCGGGTCAGAAAATAAAATCAATGGTTTCATCGGAGTTTTGGGATGATATTACGCATTTCGAAGGCAACGCAAATGCCTTCAGAATCCTGACCCACCGGTTCAAGGGGCGCCGTCAGGGAGGCTTCGTGATGACCTATTCCATGCTTGCTTCCATCGTAAAATACCCGTTTGCAAGCAGTCTTGCCGGCAACCACGGCAAATTCGGTTTCTTTGCTTCCGAAGCGGAGTCTTACAGGAAAATTGCCGATGAATTGGGCATTTTTTGCAAATCTGCACCGGGTGAGCCTCTCAAATACGCCCGCCATCCACTTGTATATATGGTAGAAGCTGCCGACGATATCTGCTACGAAATCATGGACATTGAAGACTCCCATAAGCTCAAGATTCTTTCCTTTGCCGAGACGGAGCACTTGCTGCTGAGTTTCTTCGATGAAGATATCCAGCAGAAGATACGCCAGCGCATCATCGACGAAGAAATGACTGACGAAAACGAGAAAGTGGTTTACATGAGAGCCAGCGTCATCGGCAAACTGGAGAACGAATGTGTGGCAGCCTTCCTGGCGCACGAGGAAGAAATCCTTGCCGGAACTTTCGAGGGCAGTCTCATCGACCACATTTCCGAGCGCCAGAAAAAGGCATACAAAGAATGTGAGAAGATCTCCTACTCTAAGATTTACCAAAGCAAGCCGGTGCTCGACATAGAACTATCGGGTTATAAAATCATGGCAACTCTGATGGAGGTTTTCATCGAAGCTGCCGTCAACCCATCGCGTTTCTACTCCAAGCAGCTCTTGCGCCGGGTAAGCAGCCAGTATGATATAGAGAACGAGAATCTGGAGGAGCGCATCATGGCGGTAATTGATTATATCAGCGGCATGACCGACATCTATGCGCTCGACATCTATCAGAAGATCAACGGAATCAGTCTGCCTATTGTATAAGAGAAGCGCCCTCTTTTTAGCTTACTGAACTTTCGCAAGTCCGCTAGGCGGTAGGGAGATACACAGGTTACGGTTTCATGGCATGAAATATTTTGTTTCATACCACGAAACTGTTTGGTTCAAGCGGAGAAACACTTTGTTTCATCCTGTGAAACAAACCGAAACGTCTCAATCCAACTTCCGCCCCATCGGCAAGAAGTTTTGGTTTACTCGTAAACAAATCCAGTTACTTCTGCATAATGATTAGCAGAAAAACGTGATAGATAACCCCAAATCGTGAGGGATAGCGTGATGGATTTCGTAAACATTTCGTCAATCTATCACGCTTAACAAAAGAGATAACAACCTCATTATCAAACAATTAAAGTTTCAAAAAGGGGGAACGTGAGGGATGTGAGGGATAAAACAGATCTTAAACTAAAAAATAGCACGGACAATTTGATTTGTCCGTGTTATTTTTTTCTTCTTATTTTAAAAACACCCCGTATAACGGCATGTTGGTGATATATCTTTACACTTTTAGACACATAAAAATGCCAGAACGATACACTTTTCGACACATGAAACCATGCTATCATTACACTTTCTGACACATAAAACCTGCGCAAAGATACACTTTTCGACACATAAAACCAAAATTCCGCTGCCTTTTCCGAGATTCATTAAGACTATTTAACCCAAGTTGTTTTGCCCCATACGCCCTGGGCTAGGAGCTTCTGCTCTTTCAGGGCGTGTGGGGACATGATGGTGTTCTGAAGCCTGGGGCGTGTGAAGCTTACATGCGAAACTTGAATTAAATACCTTTTTCCTTATAAATCAAATTATTGGCTCCGCTCGTAATCTTCAGAGCCTCAGGATGTTCCTTAATAAAACTGTTGATGTGGCGAACTCGCTTCTCTTCGAGAATCTCATCGATGGCGATGAGGATACCGGTCTCCTCCACATCACCAAAACCATAGTTGATGGCGGTACCGAAAAGCTTCATCGTAGGACTCAGACTCATGTAGGCATTAACAAGAGGAGGAATATTATAACCCAACTTGCGAACTTCACGGTTCAGGATGCGATAGTCTGCCTTGAAGTCATCTTCTGTAAAGATGGCAGCCAAATCACTCTCTGGAGTATCCAATTTCAGCGGTTTCATCGGGAGTACGAGGTTCTCCTTGTCATCGAAATGCTTCTTGAGGAAATAGAGAATCATGTCGCGGCCACGACGGATGTAAGACGGATACATCGTCATCTTGCCGAAGAAATATTTTACTTCCGGATAGAGAACCGTCAAAGCGCCCAAACCATCCCAGAGATTGTCGAGAGCAAAGATGCTCTTGGTGTTGGTACGCACATTCTGATATTCGAGCGAAACGAAGGAACGGCCCAACTCTACGGTATAAGGCATATACTCCTTGAGGAACTTGTCGGAGAAATGGAACATGTGGCTGGTTGCCAGCTTAGGCTGTCCCTTCTCATCGAGCTGCCAGTCCCTACCCAGGAGATAACGGTAACCGCCGATAATCTCATCGGCTTCAGGATTCCAGACTATCAGCTGCTTGTAACAGTTGTCACCAAAGTCGAACTCATCAAGATCCATAGATTTGCCCGTTCCGCCTCCCGCTTCGCGGAAAGCGATTTCACGAAGTCGACCAATCTCTTTCAGCACATTAGGCGAATCATTTGCCGTAACGATGTAAATCTCGTTATGGCTCTTATTGGTCATTCTCAGTTGCTTGTCGGGTGTAAGCTCGCTCTTCAGGAGCTCACGGTCAATCGGTTGGATGATTTCTTCTTCCATATTACTCTTCTTCTATGCTATGATTCTACGATTTCGTTAATATAAAATAAAACAATGTTCCCGGGTTTTGCAAACCATTAAAGTTCATAAACCCTGTCTTCAACATACTGCGCCCACTCGGTAGCCGACTTGCTCTTATCAAAAGTCTGCCAAGGAATCGGTTTGCCGATGGAGATGCGGAAATGCTTGCCCACATTCCTGTACATCTCGTCAACCAGAAACAGCATGGCGAGATTGAACGGCAGATACTTGTCGCTAAATCGGGCGATGCGGTAGAAACGTTCAGAGTTGCGCCCTCCGAAATGGATAGGCACCACATCGCGCTGATATTCTATACTCTTAGAGATAAACGTCTTCTTCCAAGGCAGGTCGTGGATGGTTCCATCCTTGCGCTTGCGGCTGTTCAAGCCTGCCGGAAACATCAGCATGTGGTTGTCACTCTTGAAGCCCGCCTCCACCATCCGTGGGAAATCGCGACTCTGGCGACCCGTCTTGTTGATGCCGATACTTACAGGTTTCAAACCCGGCAAGTTGAGCAGAAGATCATTCACCAGATAGCGGAACTTGCCATCATAGTGCTTGCCGATGATGGAACCGAGACATACACCGTCCTGTCCGCCCAGAGGATGATTGGAAACAAAGGTATAGAGTTTGCCGTCGTTCTTGTCAGGCAGGTTTTCCAAGCCTACGATTTCAACATCCATCTTCAGATAGCGCACACATTCGGTGAGCCATTCAGTACCCGAAAGGCCACGGCTCTCCCACAAGAACCTGTTCACCTCGTCCTCGTGAATAATCTTCTTGAGCCAGGAAACCAGGAAGCGCGGTACGAATTTCACCTTGCTTCCCATCTTGCTCTTAAGAATCTTATCTATGTCTATCGTTTTCTCTATTGATTCACTCATGTTTGCTAAAACTTATATAAGTTAGTGCAAAAGTAACTCAACTTTTTCAAATACGTGCCATTTTTTCCAAAAAAATAGCAAAAAAGCGAAAATTTATTAGTTTTTTTAAACTATCACGACAAATCGAGCCCATTTTGTACGTATTTTTGCAAAAACATCACACTTGATGAGACCAAAAAGGCGATGCCCGAAACTGGAAGGTGAAGTTGACCAAAAACAACTTTTTCATTAAGTTTTATAAATTTTGTGGGAAAATGTAAGGCTATATGGAGATTTTTATGTACCTTTGAACCCAAATTTATACATTAATAAGTACGCACGCAATATTATAACGCGATAAGACAGCAAAAAGATATATGATAAAGACAGCAGAAACATATCACGTACCAGTGCTCCTCAAGGAGAGCGTTGACGGGTTGAACATACAGCCAGGAGGCATCTATGTAGACGTAACCTTCGGTGGTGGCGGACATTCCAGAGAGATTCTGTCGCGCCTGACTGAGGGAGCGCACCTGTACAGTTTCGACCAGGATGCCGATGCAGAGCGCAACGTGGTGGCAAACGAGAACTTCACCTTCGTATGCTCCAACTTCAGATTCCTGAAAAACTGGATGCGCTACTACGGGGTAGACGGACTCGACGGACTGTTAGCCGACCTGGGCGTATCGAGCCACCACTTCGATGACGAGACCCGCGGTTTCTCCTTCCGTTTCGACTCCCCACTCGACATGCGCATGAACAAGCGTGCAGGCAAGACTGCTGCCGACATCGTAAACGAATATGACAAAGGTGCCCTTGCCGACATCTTCTACCTATACGGTGAGCTGAAGAACTCGCGCCGCATCGCCTCGGCACTCGTCAAGGCAAGAACCGAGAAGCCCATCCTTACCACCAAAGACTTCATGGCAGCCGTAGAGCCCCTCTTCAAGCGGGAACGCGAGAAGAAAGACATGGCAAAACTCTTCCAGGCGCTGCGCATAGAAGTGAACCACGAGATGGACGCCCTGAAAGAGATGCTCCGCTCAGCCACGGATCTTCTGAAACCGGGAGGCCGACTCAGCGTCATCACCTATCACTCGCTGGAAGACAGAATCGTAAAGAACATGATGAAAGCGGGCAATGCAGAAGGCAAGATAGAGCAGGACTTCTTCGGAAGAATAGAAACCCCTTTCAAACTCGTGAACAACAAGGTAATCGTTCCTGATGCCGACGAGCAGGAAAGGAACCCTAGGAGCAGAAGCGCCAAACTAAGAATAGCAGAAAAGAAATGATAATCGATAAAGACATAAACATCAGTGAGAAGCCTATAGCCGAAGAAAAGGCACAGGCATCACAGGAACCGCCGAAGCAGGAAACTCCGCAGCAGGAGCCACAGCAGCAGGAGGCTCCACAGGCTTCGCTCAAGGAAGTGATTGCCAAGCAAGCCATTGAGGAAGAGGCGTCAGGATCATCGAGCTTTACGCTGCGAAAGATTCTGGGTGGAGACATTCTTACCGCACAAATCATACGCCGGCAGATATGGCTCGTTATCCTCATCGTGTTTTTTGTCATTATCTACATATCCAACCGATACAATATCCAGAACGATATCATCGAGTTGGACAAACTGCAGAAAGAACTGCAAGACACCAAATACAAAGCGCTGTCTACAAGCAGCCAGATAACAGAGAAGAGTCGTGAAAGTAATGTGCTCGACATGCTGAAGAACAACAAAGACAGCGTGCTGCACATCGCCACCCAACCTCCATACATCATAAACGTACCCGAAGAATGAGCAGCAAATTTGATCACAAGAAAGTAATGCCCCGCTACAGCGCCATCGCCATCATCATGACGATTTTCGCCATAGCCGTAGTGGGTAAAGCGCTCTACATCATGACCGCCAAGCATGATTACTGGATGAAGGTGGCAGAACGGCAAAAGAAGGATTCCGTGACCGTAAAGCCAAACCGAGGCAACATCTTGAGCTGCACAGGACAGCTGATGGCAAGTTCGCTGCCGGAGTTTAAGGTTTTCATGGACTTCAAGGCGCTGAAAGATGCAGAAAACGACTCGCTGTGGGATGCCAAGCAAGACTCCATCTGTCTTTGCCTGCACCAGATATTCCCGAATCTGAGCGAGTCTGATTTCAAGAAGCACCTCACCGAAGGCCGCGCCAAGATGAGCCGCCACTGGCCGGTTTATCCGAAGCGTGTAGACTATAACACCTTCACCGAGATAAAGAACATCCCTGTATTCCGCCTGAAACCCTACCAGAGCGGTTTCCACTGGGAAGAATATAATGCCCGAACCAGAACTTACGGTTCGCTGGCAGGCCGTACCATCGGAGCCATGTATGGCGCCAAGGATACCGCCCGCTTCGGTCTGGAGCTGAGTTACGACTCCATCCTGCGAGGCACCAACGGTATCGTGCATCGCCGCAAGGTGCGCAACAAGTTCCTCGACATTACCGATACCCCTCCTATTGACGGAGCCGATATCGTGACCACCATCGATGTGAGCATACAAGACCTTGCCGAACGCTCACTTATCGACGAGCTGAAGGAAATCAACGCCAATGTGGGTGTAGCCATCGTGATGGATGTACCTACGGGCGACATCAAGGCCATCGTAAACATGGAGAAATGTTTCGACGGCGAATACAGAGAAATCCACAACCATGCCGTGAGCGATCTTCTGGAGCCAGGTTCGGTGTTCAAGCCAGCCTCTATCCTCGTAGCGCTGGACGACGGAGTGGTAGACACGACCTATCACGTAGAAACCGGTGGCGGTATATGGCCGATGTACGGCAGAGAAATGAAAGACCACAACTGGCGAAAAGGCGGATACGGAATGCTGACCCTCGCACAGACCCTGTGGTACAGTTCGAACATCGGTGTGAGCCGCATCATAGACGACCATTACCGCAACAACCCGGAGAAATTCGTAAAGGGTATCTACCGTACCGGTCTGCACGACGACCTGAAGATTCCACTGGTGGGAGCAACACCAGCCAGAATCCGCATGCCGCACAGAAACAAGAACGGACAATATGACAACTGGGCAAAGACCAGTTTGCCATGGATGAGTATCGGATATGAGACCCAGATACCGCCTATCTCTACCCTCACCTTCTACAACACCATCGCCAACAACGGCAAGATGATGCGACCAAGATTCGTGAGCAAGGTAATGAAGAACGGAGAAACCATCATGGAATTTCCTCCTGAAGTGATGCGCCAGCAGATAGCCAAGGAGAAGAGCATCAAGGAGCTGCAAACCATCCTGGAACAGGTGGTAAGCGTGGGACTGGGAAAGAAAGCCGGTTCGCCTAACTTCAAAGTGGCAGGAAAGACCGGTACAGCCCAGATTTCAAAAGGTGCCGGTGGATATAAGAGTGGCGGAACCAGCTATCTCATCAGTTTCGCAGGCTACTTCCCTGCCGATGCGCCACGCTACAGCTGTATCGTCTGCATACAGAAATCCGGTTTGCCTGCTTCGGGCGGTACGATGTGCGGTAAGGTCTTCCATCAGATTTCAGAAGGCATCATGGCGCAGAGTCTGAAAGTTGACGTAAAGGACGCCCGCGACTCAGCATCCGTCTTCGTTCCTGACGTAAAGGCAGGCAATATCCTTGCTGCCAACTATGTGCTCAGCCACCTCGGCATCAAGACCAATGCCAACTGGAGTGGCAGCTATGCCGACGGCAACCCTATCTGGGGCAAGGCAGAGCGCGTGGGTAACCACAGCATCAAGCTCATCAGGGAGAAGCAATACGGCAAGACGATCGTACCCGACATTACCGGAATGGGAGCCCGAGACGCTATCTACAATATGGAGAGCCGGGGCATCAAGACCCAGATTATAGGTAGAGGAAAGGTAGTAAAGCAGAGTCTGATGCCGGGAACGGTCATCAAGAAAGGTGCCGTGTGCAGCATTGTGCTCGAATAAAACTCAGAAACAGTTATCTGAAACCCTATATATAATAAGGTGTAGATAAAGAAATATATAGAATATAAAACAGAAACAGGATATGAAGTTACAAGAATTACTCAAAAACATCGAGCCGGTTCAGATAATCGGCGATGCTGATGTAGAGGTTACGGGAGTAAACATCGACTCTCGCAAGATTAAGGAAGGTCATCTCTTCGTTGCCATGAAGGGAACGCAGGTTGACGGTCACAAGTTTATTCCAAAGGCATTGGAACTGGGCGCAAAGTCGGTTTTGTGCGAAGACATGCCTGAAGAGAAAGTTGAGGGCGTAACTTACATTCAGGTCGCTTCGACCGAGGATGCTGTCGGCAAGGTAGCAACCCTCTTCTACGGCGACCCTTCAAGAAAGCTCAAACTGGTAGGCGTAACAGGTACCAATGGTAAGACCACCATTGCCACCTTATTATATAATATGTTCCGCAAGTTCGGCCATAAGTGTGGTTTGCTCTCTACCGTCTGCAACTACATTGAGGACGAGGCTATCCCTGCCGACCATACCACCCCAGACCCTATCGAACTGAACATGCTCCTGGGCAAGATGGTAGAGGCTGGCTGCGAGTATGCCTTCATGGAGTGCTCTTCTCACGCCATCGCACAGAAGCGTATCGGAGGTCTGCAGTTTGCCGGAGGCTTGTTCACCAACCTGACCCGCGACCATCTCGATTACCACAAGACATTCGAGAACTACCGTAACGCCAAGAAGGCTTTCTTCGACGGACTGCCTAAGACAGCCTTTGCCATTACCAATGCCGACGACAAGAACGGCATGATCATGGTACAGAACACCAAGGCTACCGTGAAAACCTACTCTACCCGCAGCATGGCAGACTTCAGAGCCAGGATCCTGGAGTGTCACTTCGGCGGCATGTATCTGGAGATTGACGGCAGAGAAGTGGGCGTACAGTTCATCGGTAAGTTCAACGTGAGCAACCTGCTCGCCGTATATGGTGCAGCCATTATGCTCGGCAAGAAGCCAGAGGATGTACTCGTAGTGATGAGTACCCTTCACAGCGTAAGCGGAAGACTGGAACCAATCCAGTCACCAGAAGGTTATACCGCCATTGTTGACTATGCCCATACACCAGATGCACTGGAGAACGTATTGAACGCCATCCACGAAGTGCTCGAAGGCAAGGGCGGAGAAGTCATCACCGTTTGCGGTGCCGGTGGCAACCGTGACAAGGGCAAGCGCCCATTGATGGCACAGGAGGCTGTAAAGCAGAGCGATAAGGTAATCATCACCAGCGACAACCCACGTTTCGAAGAGCCACAGGACATCATCAACGACATGCTTGCCGGACTCAATGCCCAGCAAATGAAGAAGGTAATCAGCATCGTAGACCGCAAGGAAGCCATCCGCACAGCCTGCATGCTGGCAAAGAAGGGCGACGTGATTCTCGTAGCCGGTAAGGGACACGAAGATTACCAGGAGATCAAGGGCGTAAAGCACCACTTTGACGATAAGGAGGTGATTCGCGACATCTTCGGAATTTCACAGAAGTAAAAGCAATCAAGAAAAGAAAGAAAAATGTTATACTATCTCTTTAGATTTCTGGAGCAGTGGGGCATCTCAGGTTCTCACATGTGGGGCTACATCTCATTCCGTGCCCTGCTTGCGCTGATTTTATCATTGGTAATCTCTGCCTGGTTCGGCGAGAAATTCATCAAGTATCTCAAGAGCAAGCAAATTACAGAGACACAGCGCGATGCCAGCATCGACCCGTTTGGTGTCAAGAAGATTGGCGTTCCTTCTATGGGTGGTGTCATCATCATCCTGGCTATCCTCGTACCGGTACTGTTACTCGGACGTTTGCGCAACATCTATCTGATTCTGATGATCATCACCACCGTATGGCTCGGCTTTCTCGGTGGAATGGACGACTTCATCAAGATATTCAAGCGCGACAAGGAGGGATTGAAGGGCAAATATAAGATTATAGGACAGATTGGCATCGGCCTGATCGTGGGACTGGTACTCTGGTCTTCACCTGATGTTAAGATGAACGAGAACCTCGCCATCGAGCAACAGGGACAGGAAACGGTGGTAAAGCATCGTACGGAAGCAAGAAAATCGCTGAAGACCACCATCCCATTCGTCAAGGGACACAACCTCGACTATTCCAGCATCACCAGTTTCTGCGGTAAGTACAAGGTAGCAGCAGGCTGGATTCTCTTCGTCATCATGACCATCTTCGTTGTAACAGCCGTATCAAACGGTGCCAACCTCAACGATGGTATGGACGGAATGTGTGCCGGAAACTCCGCCATCATAGGTGTGGCGCTAGGCATACTTGCGTATGTGTCGTCGCACATCGAGTTTGCCGCCTATCTCAATATCATGTATATTCCTGGTTCTGAGGAACTGGTAGTATTCTTCTGTGCCTTCATCGGAGCCCTCATCGGTTTCCTCTGGTACAACGCCTACCCTGCCCAGGTATTCATGGGCGATACGGGTTCGCTAACCATCGGCGGTATCATCGCAGTAGGTGCCATCATCATCCACAAGGAGCTGATGCTGCCTATCCTCTGCGGTATTTTCTTCGTAGAAAGCCTCAGCGTGATGATGCAGGTTTACTATTACAAGATAGGAAAGCGGAGAGGTGTGAAGCAGCGTATCTTCAAGCGCACACCTATCCACGACAACTTCCGCACACAGGACAGTCAGCTGGATCCTGACTGCAAGTATCTGTGGAAGAAGCCTCGCAACTGCTTCCATGAATCAAAGATTACCATCCGTTTCTGGATTGTAACCATCATTCTGGCAGCATTGACCATCATCACATTGAAAATCAGATAAAATACAGGCTCTTATCAGCCCGACAAGTATAGAGAATAAGACAATGAGCAAAATTGTAATTTTAGGAGCTGGCGAAAGTGGCGCAGGTGCAGCCGTGCTGGCAAAGAAAGAGGGATTCGAGGTCTTTGTTTCAGACATGTCAAAGATCAAGGATAACTACAAGAAGTTGATGGATGACCACAACATCGAATGGGAAGAAGGTCACCATACAGAAGAAAAGATTTTAGATGCAGATGAAGTCATCAAGAGTCCGGGTATTCCTAAGGAAGCACCTATGATACAGAAACTGATGGCTAAGGGTACACCTATCATCAGCGAAATAGAATTTGCGGGCAGATATACTGATGCCAAGATGATCTGTATCACGGGAAGTAACGGTAAGACAACCACTACCTCGCTGATTTACCACATCATCAAATCGGCTGGCTATGATGTAGGTCTGGCAGGCAACATCGGAAAGAGTCTGGCCCTTCAGGTGGCTGAAACTCCTCATAAGTACTACGTCATCGAGCTGAGCAGTTTCCAGCTCGACAATATGTATGAGTTTCGTGCCAATGTGGCCATCCTGCTCAACATCACTCCAGACCATCTGGACCGCTATGAGTTTAAGATGCAGAACTATACCGATGCCAAGATGCGCATCACCCAGAACCAGACAGAAGAAGACTGCTTCATCTTCTGGAACGATGATCCTATCGTTACAAAGGAGCTGGCTAAGTACAACCTCAAGTCACATCTCTGCCCATTCTCTGAGTTCAAGGAGGAAGGTTGCGTTGGCTTTATCGAAGACGGCAAATACAAACTCAACTTCCCTTCAGACTTCGAAATGCCACAGGAAGACATGAGTCTACGCGGCAAGCACAACATCTATAACAGTCTGGCTGCAGGTCTGGCATGCAACATCGTAGGCATCGACCACGAGACCCTGCACAAAGGCTTGAACGACTTCCCTGGTGTAGAGCACCGTCTGGAGAAAGTGGGCAAGTTCCAGGGCGTTTACTATGTGAACGATTCAAAGGCTACCAACGTAGATGCCTGCTGGTATGCGCTGGAGAGTATGACCACCCCTACCATCCTTATCATCGGCGGTAAGGATAAGGGAAATGACTATAACCAGATCAAGGACCTGGTAAAGGAGAAATGTGCTGGTATCGTATATCTCGGAGCCGACAACCAGAAGTTGCACGACAACTTTGACGCACTCGGCATCCCTGTACGCGACACTCACAGCATGAAGGATTGCGTGGCAGCCTGCCAGGAATTGGCAAAGCCGGGCGATACCGTACTCCTCAGCCCATGCTGCGCAAGTTTCGATCTCTTCAAGAACATGGAAGATAGAGGCGAGCAGTTTAAGACGCTGGCAAGAGCTATCGGAGAATAACAGTTTTCAAAAAATAGAACAGATAGAACTATAAAGAAATGAATAACAAGAGCATTGGTAATATTTTCAAGGGAGACAAGGTGATCTGGATGGTCTTCTTCTTTCTCTGTATGATAAGCATCGTGGAGGTATATTCTGCCTCCAGCTCCTTGTCGTACAAGACAGGAAACTACATGGCACCTGTCATCCGCCACATCTTGCTCTTGGGAGGCGGTCTGTTCACCATGATTTGCATGCTCAAGGTGAAATGCAAGTACTTCAAGATTGTTACCCCCGTCGTGATGGGCATCTCATTACTGTTGCTCGTTCTGGTCTTGGCTACCGGTCAATCTACCAACGGAGCCTCCCGATGGTTCTCTCTGATGGGCATACAGTTCCAGCCTTCAGAAATAGCAAAGGGAGCGGTAGTACTGGCTGTAGCTCAGATTCTTAGTGCTATGCAAACAACTCAGGGAGCCAACAGGAAGGCATTCAAGTTCATACTTGTAGCAACTGCTCCATTTGTAATTCTCATCGGACTGGAAAACTTATCCACAGCCATGCTCCTCAATATCACAATCTTAGCCATGATGCTCATCGGACGAGTGCCGATGAACCAGATTGGCAAGCTGGTGGGACTGGGCATGATTGTCATCGTCACAGCCTTTGCAGGTATCATGATAGTAGGACAGGACAAGGGCGAAGAGGGCAATAAACCGGAAAATATGCTGACCGAGAAGGTTGAGCAGGAACAGAACAAGCCTAACATGGCAGAAAAGATGTTCCATAGAGCCGACACCTGGAAAGCCCGTATTGACAAGTTTATGAACTCAAAGCCTGTAGCCCCACAGGATGTCGATCTCGACAAAGATGCCCAAGTGGCACATGCCAACATCGCCATCGCCTCTTCCAACATCGTAGGCAAAGGGCCTGGAAACTCAGTAGAAAGAGACTTCCTCTCACAGGCGTTCTCAGACTTCATCTATGCCATCATCATCGAAGAGATGGGTATATGGGGAGCCGCACTGGTTGCATTCCTCTACATCATCCTCCTGTTCAGAGCTGGCAGAATAGCCAACAGGTGTGAGAACAATTTCCCAGCCTTTCTCTGCATGGGACTCGCCATCATGCTGGTTACCCAGGCACTCTTCAACATGGCAGTAGCAGTAGGTTTGGCTCCTGTTACAGGACAGCCACTACCACTCATCAGTAGAGGTGGTACATCTACCATCATCAACTGTCTGTACCTGGGCATCATCCTGAGTATCAGTAGAACAGCCAAGAAGAAAGAGATACTTCAAAATGAGCTCGACGACAGCAAAATGGTGGCTGCCTGACAAGAGTTTTATAAATTAAGGTGAAAAAATGGCAGAAAATGCCGTTAAATCGATATTTTTTTATACCTTTGCGTTATAAACATGAACGGATATGAATAATGAATTAAGAATTATCATAAGCGGAGGCGGCACAGGTGGTCACATCTTCCCTGCCGTATCCATTGCAAACGCCATCAAGGCGAAGCGCCCTGATGCTAAGATTTTGTTTGTAGGTGCACTCGGCAGAATGGAAATGCAGCGGGTACCTGCTGCGGGTTATGAGATCAAGGGCTTGCCTATCTGCGGCTTCGACAGAAAGCATCTGCTCAAGAACATCGCCGTACTCTTCAAGATATGGAAGAGCCAGCACATGGCAAAGAGTATCATCAAAAACTTCAAGCCTATGGCGGCTGTGGGCGTAGGTGGCTATGCTAGCGGTCCGACTCTCAATGTTTGTGCCAGCAAAGGAATACCTTGCCTCATCCAGGAGCAGAATTCATACGCTGGTGTAACCAATAAACTCTTGGCCAAGAAGGCTGAAAAAATCTGTGTGGCTTACGAAGGAATGGAGCGTTTCTTTCCTGCAGACAAGATTATCATGACCGGTAATCCTGTTCGCCAGAATGTATTGGATACTACCATCACCCAGGAAGAAGCACGTAAGCTGTTCGGTCTCGACCCTGAAAAGAAGACCATCTTGCTCGTAGGTGGCAGCCTTGGCGCAAGAACCATCAACGAGAGTGTGCTCCAGCACCTCGACCTGGTGAAAGAAAGCGGCGTACAGTTTATCTGGCAAACAGGTAAATACTATAATGCTGCCATCATGGAGCAACTGAAAGGTCAGGAGCTGCCAATGCTCAAGGTTACTGATTTCATCAGCGACATGGGTGCAGCTTACAAGGCAGCCGACCTGGTTATCAGCCGCGCAGGTGCCAGCAGTATCAGCGAGTTCTGCCTCATCGGCAAACCGGTTATCCTGGTTCCAAGCCCTAATGTGGCAGAAGACCACCAGACCAAGAACGCCATGGCATTAGTCAACAAAGATGCTGCCATCTACGTAAAGGATGCCGATGCACCAGAGGTATTGCTCAAGAAAGCAGTTGACACGGTAAAAGACGAGGCTAAGCTTGCTTCGCTCTGTGAGAATATCAAGAAATTAGGATTAAAGAACTCTGCCGACGTCATCGCCGACGAAGTAATCAAATTAGCAACAAAGTAATGGAAATAAAAGATATTAAAGCAGTTTATTTTGTAGGAGCGGGCGGCATCGGAATGAGCGCCATCGCCAGATACTTCCTCAGCAAGAAGTTGGTTGTAGCCGGATATGACAAGACTCCATCCAATCTAACTCATGAGTTGGAGAAAGAGGGAATGCTTATCCACTATGAGGAGAATGTTGACCTCATACCAGAAGCCTGCAAGGACGCCAAGACAACATTGGTAGTCTACACACCGGCAATTCCTGCTGAACACAAGGAACTGGTTTTCTTCCATGAGAATGGATTCACCATCGAGAAGCGAGCTCAGGTTCTGGGTACATTAACCCGTACACATAAGGGACTGTGCGTAGCGGGTACACACGGAAAGACATCAACATCTACCATGTGTGCTCACATCATGCACCAAAGCCATATTGACTGTAATGCCTTCCTGGGAGGTATCTCAAAGAACTATGGCACCAACTATATCCTCTCCGACAAGAGCGACTATGTTGTCATTGAAGCAGATGAGTTTGACCGCAGTTTCCACTGGTTGCGCCCATGGATGAGCGTCATCACGGCTACAGACCCAGACCATCTCGACATCTACGGCACCAAGGAGGCTTATCTGGAAAGTTTCCGTCACTATACAGAACTGATCCAACCGGGCGGTGCACTCATCATCCACAAAGGTCTGGAGATGAAGCAACACGTACAAGACGGTGTCAAGATATACGAATACAGCCAGAACGAGGGCGACTTCCACGCTGAGAACATCAAGATAGAGAATGGAGGTATCACTTTTGATTTCATCTCTCCTATCGAGAACGTAACGGGCGTAGAACTCGGACAGCCTGTGCCTATCAACATCACAAATGGTGTGGCAGCAATGGCAATGGCACAATTGAATGGTTGTACAGCCGATGAACTCCGTAACGGCATGAAGACCTACGGAGGAGTTGACCGCCGTTTCGACTTTAAGATCAAGAATAACAAACTGGTATTCCTGTCTGATTATGCTCATCATCCAAAGGAGATATATCAGAGTGCCAAGAGTATCAGAGAGTTATACAAGGACCGTAAGATAACAGCCATCTTCCAGCCTCACTTGTATACTAGAACCCGCGATTTCTATAAAGATTTCGCCAACAGTTTGAGTCTCTTGGACGAGGTTATCCTCTGCGACATCTATCCAGCTCGCGAGCAGCCTATTCCAGGAGTAACCTCCAAGCTTATCTATGACAATCTGAAACCAGGTGTAGAAAAGAGCATGATTCATAAAGAAGACGTTCTTGACCTGGTAAAGAATCGAGACTTCGATGTTCTAGTTATCTTAGGAGCTGGCGATTTGGACAACTATGTTCCACAAATTACCAAAATACTTGAAGAGAAATAAATGCATATCAATTGGAAGAAAACCATCATCATCGCACTGGATTTAGTACTCGGTACTTATCTGGTATTCGCTTTCACCAGGTTTAACAAACCTGATGAAACGAAGTTGGTATGCACCAAGGTGAACATCAACATTCAAGATGAGATGACGAATGGCTTTCTGAATGCGAAGGAAATCAAGAAACGACTGGAAGCCAGGAAACTCTATCCGCTGGGGGAACCGCTCAAAGAGGTGAACGCCCGCATGATAGAAGAAACCTTGAAGACCAGTCCTTTCGTCAAGACGGCAGAATGTTCAAAGACTCAGGATGGTCTTGTTGACATCTACCTCACCCAACGCATGCCAATCGTCAGAATCAAAAGCATCAGCAACGAGGACTATTATATTGATGACCACAATCAGATCATGCCCAACACGAACTATACATGCGACATTATCATCGCAACGGGCTACATCAACAAGTGGTATGCTAAAAAATACATCTCATTACTAAGCAAAGCGCTGATGACGAATGAACTCTGGCGAAACCAGATAGAACAGATCCATGTCCTGCCTGATAGAGGAATAGAACTGGTACCGCGAGTAGGCAACCACATTATATATATAGGTAACCTGCCAGAGACCAACCTCATCGACAAACGAGAGCAAGCCATCAACGATTTCGTCAACAAGAAGATGAATCGATTAGAGAAATTCTATAAGTATGGACTCTCACAAGCTGGCTGGAACAAGTATTCGTATATCAATATCGAATTCGACAACCAGATCATATGTAAAAAGCATCAAAATAGCTAATTAGAAAATAGAAACAGATTAAGATAACATATAAGAACTATGCCAAAGGAATTTATTGTAGCTATCGAACTTGGCTCATCTAAGATGACAGGTATAGCAGGTCAGAAGAATTTGGACGGCAGCATCACCGTACTTGCCACCGTAGAGGAAGATTCATCTTCTTGCATCAGAAAGGGTGTGATCTATAACATTGACAAAACCTGCCAATGCTTGACCAACATCATCAAGAAGTTAAAGAATATACTGAAACAGGATATTACCCAGGTCTATGTAGGCGTGGGCGGTCGCTCTATACGCAGTATCAAGAACGTCATTGTCAAGGATCTCCCAGGTAACACCATCATCTCACAAGAGATGATCAATGAACTGATGGATATCAACCGCAACATGACCTATCCGGACCAGGAAATCCTGGATGCTGCAACTCAGGAATACAAGATAGACAACCAATACCAGATAGACCCTGTAGGAATACAGTGTAACCATCTGGAAGGCATCTTCCTGAATATACTTTGGCGCAAGAACTTCTATAACAATATCAATACCTGTTTTGAAAATGCCAACATTCCTATTGCAGAAATGTACCTGGCTCCTTTAGCTATGGCTGACAGCGTTTTGACAGACTCAGAAAAGCGTGCAGGCTGTATGCTTGTTGACTTGGGTGCCGATACGACAACCGTTTCTGTATATTATAAAGGTATACTTCGTCATCTCTCTGTCATCCCATTGGGCGGCGGCAACGTGACCAAAGACTTAACTTGTCTTCAGATTGAAGAGCCTGATGCTGAAAAGATGAAACTCAAGTATGCCAAGGCTTATACCGATATCAACAATATCGACCCGACCCTGAACTACCCTATCGACAAGGATAGAGTGGTTGAAAGCAAGAAGTTTATCGAAATCGTAGAAGCACGCGTAGAGGAAATCGTAGAAAACGCATGGTTCCAGATTCCTGTGGAATTCTCAGATAAGCTGTTGGGGGGTATCATCCTTACAGGTGGCGGCAGCAACATGCCTGAAATCGATAAGGTTTTCAAGACACATACCCACATCGACAAAGTACGCATTGCCAAGTTTGTTTCTCAAACAGTCAACTCCAAGGATCCTAAGATTACCAATCACGATGGTACAATGAACACCGTATTGGGACTCCTGGCAAAGGGAGACATGAACTGTGCAGGTGACGAAATCGGCACTGATCTCTTCAGCAATTCTGCAGAAAAGCCAGTAGCAGCCGAGCAGCACAAGGCTCCTAGAAACCCTAACGAGACTGCCGGCAAGGGCGTTGTTCTTACTGCGGCAGAAAAAGCGGCTGCAGACGAGGCTGCCCGCAAGCAAAAAGAACTGGAAGAAGCTGAGGCAAGACTTCTGGCAGAAAAAGAAGCCGAAGAAGAAGAAAAGAGACGCAAAGAAAACAGTCTCATCCATAAAATGATGAGAGGTTTCAAGAAGTTTGTGAAAGATACCATTTCTGAAGAAGAATAAGATGCCAAAGACCAGGCTATCAGAAAACAGATTTCACAACAGGTTAAATAAAAAATCAGATAGATAAACCCTATAAAGATTATACGACTATGCTAGATAATGGAAACGCTCCTCATATTCTTGACTTTGGGGAACCTGAAAAAGAAAATAGCATCATCAAGGTGATTGGTGTTGGTGGTGGCGGTGGAAATGCCGTCAACCACATGTACCGCGAAGGTATACACGATGTAACATTCGTACTCTGCAACACAGACAACCAGGCACTTAACGACTCACCTGTGCCTGTACACCTGCAGCTAGGTAAGGAAGGTCTGGGTGCAGGAAACAAACCTGCCAAGGCACGCCAGGCTGCCGAAGAGACTCTTGAAGATATCAAGAACATGCTCAACGATGGAACAAAAATGGCATTCATCACAGCGGGTATGGGTGGCGGTACCGGTACAGGTGCAGCACCTGTCATCGCCAGAGTAAGTAAGGAGTTAGGTATTCTTACCGTTGGTATCGTAACCATCCCATTCCGTTTTGAAGGTCCTAAGAAGATTGACCAGGCATTGGATGGTGTAGAGGAAATGTCGAAGCATGTAGATGCCTTACTGGTAATCAACAATGAACGTCTCCGCCAGATTTATCCAGACCTTGCCGTTCTCGATGCCTTCGGCAAAGCTGACGACACCTTGAGTGTAGCTGCCAAAAGTATCGCTGAAATCATTACCGTACATGGTCTCATCAACCTTGACTTCAATGATGTGAAGACCGTACTGAAAGATGGCGGTGTAGCTATCATGAGTACAGGTTACGGTGAGGGAGAAGGAAGAGTAAAGAAAGCGATAGAAGATGCCTTGAACTCACCACTCCTTAACGATAATGACGTATTCAACTCTAAGAAGATTCTGCTCAGCATCGCATTTGCAAGCGAGAAGAAAGATAATCCTGGCCTGACCATGGACGAGATGAATGATGTCAACGACTTTATGGAGAAATTCGGTGACGACTTCGAACTGAAATGGGGTCTTGCCATTGACCCTGAATTGGGAAGCCGCGTAAAGGTAACCGTTCTCGCAACAGGTTTCGGACTCGAAGATGTAGAGGGAATGAACCGCCACCTCAAGAAACATACTGAGGAAGAATCTCGCCGTCTCGCTGAAGAAGAGGAGAAACGTGCTGAAAGAGAAGACCGCCGCAAGCGCTATTATGGCAGCGACGGCAATACGACACAGTATAAGCGTCATCCACACATATTCCTGTTCCGCCAGGAAGATTTGGATAACGAGGATGTCATCCTTCAGGTAGAAAACACGCCTACCTATAAGCGTACCCGACAGACTCTGGAAGAAATCCGTAATATAGCTTCCGGTAATACAGAACCGAAAGAAGACAATAACGATGATGCTTCTTCTGTACAGGGCGTCATCAGTTTTGCCTAAACAGAGAATACAGGCTAGGTCTATTTCAGGTTTACGTCAAGTAAGCGAGGAAACCAGAAATGACTAAGCAAAAAGTTCCTGAAGGACTGAAAAGCTCTTCATTTCAGGAAAATCCGGCAAATGAAGTTTATAATACTCCAATATCACCTCTACACACCTGTTCCGTTCGATACGGGACATTGTGTAGAGGTGCATTGTTTTATAGTCTAAACGGAACAAAGACACAAGCCGCATAGAATCTTCCTTATTTAAATAATGTACATGCGAAGGAACATGAGCTGCAAAACATCCATCTACCAAATCAAAATAATCGCCAGACATACCGCTCTCTATATTGGGCATAAAACCCAAATGAAAAGAGAGCTGAATCATAAAGACTATATGGAAATTGGCAATAGCACCTTTAGCATGGTCTAACCATTCGATACTGTCCTGTATGAAAAGATAGAGCGCACCATTAGCCTGCTCATGACGGGTAGCATATGAAAGCAGTTCTGCCAAGAACATGGAAATGCCAAGTTTGTATGGAGAAAAAGGGATATCAGAGAATGGAATCTGAATCGAAACATCCCTAAGGCGCTGCAGATTTGACTTGAGACGATAATCAAATTCTAAATTCAAGACCATGAGCGGTTGGAAAAGCTGCCGTTTCATCTTCCCCTTAGATGACTTAGGCACACGTACCATAAAGGAGAGTCTCCCCAACTTTTCGGTGAAGAAATCCACGATAAGTTGAGAGTCCCCATACTTGATGGTTTGCAATACGATAGCACTAGTTTTTATCTCCATTTTGCCTAATATTAGTAAAAAACAGGGCAAAAATACAAAAAAATGCGCATTTAGCGAAAATTTTCCATGAAAAATTTGCTAGATTCAAATAAAAGTAGTAACTTTGCACCCGCAAATAAGCAATGGTCCCTTCGTCTATCGGTTAGGACGAGAGATTTTCATTCTCTAAAGAGCAGTTCGACTCTGCTAGGGACTACAAACATTTAAGAAATAAAAAAAAATAACATAAAGAAGATGGCAAATCACAAATCATCAATCAAGAGAATCCGTCAGGATAAGAAGAAGGCTTTGCACAATAAGTATTATGCAAAGACTATGCGCAATGCTGTCCGCAAGTTGCGCAACATGTCTGACAAGGAAGAGGCTGCAAAGCTCTATCCTACTGTTCAGAAGCTTTTAGACAAGTTGGCTAAGATCAACGTTATCCACGACAACAAGGCTGCAAACTTGAAGTCTGGTCTTACAAAGCACATCGCTAAGTTGGCCTAACTTATAAGTCAAAGCAAAGAAATAAATAAGGCTGCAATCCTATTATAGGGTCGCAGCCTTATTCTTTTCTATGAACCCGACTACCCATTTCCTGCATCATAAAATCTTCCCATCACAACCGGTTTATACTACAACATACCCTATAAAAATGCGCAAAACGATTATTAAATAGCTTTTTCAAGACACTTTTGCCGCTAAAGTTCACATTCTACGTTTTTTCTTCACTTTTTGGTGATTTTTCACAAACAAAAGTTCCTGTTTCTCAGCTTTTTTTAGTATCTTTGCACGGAAATAAGACAATACTAAAATGGCAGAAAATCAAAACAACGCAAATAATTACTCTGCGAGTAACATTCAGGTTCTGGAAGGCCTGGAAGCTGTTCGCAAACGTCCGGCGATGTATATTGGTGACATCTCCGAAAAGGGTCTTCATCACTTGGTAAACGAGACAGTAGACAACTCTATTGACGAAGCAATGGCGGGCTACTGTACCGACATCGAAGTTACCATCAACGAAGACAACTCTATCACCGTAGAAGATAATGGTCGTGGTATCCCTGTGGATATGCACGAGAAACTACATAAATCAGCCCTCGAAGTCGTTATGACCGTGCTTCACGCAGGTGGTAAGTTTGACAAGGGTTCTTACAAGGTATCTGGCGGTTTACATGGTGTGGGTGTAAGTTGTGTGAATGCACTTTCTACCCACATGTTGTCACAGGTGTTCCGTGGCGGCAAAATCTACCAGCAGGAATATGAGAAGGGTAAGCCTCTCTATCCGGTTAAGGTGGTAGGTGAAACCAACAAGCGCGGTACACGCCAGCAGTTCTGGCCAGATCCAACCATCTTTACTCACACTGTCTATAAGTGGGACATCATTGCCAACCGTATGCGCGAGTTGGCATTCCTCAATGCAGGTATCAAGATTACCTTGAGAGATTTGCGCCCTGACGAGGAAGGTAAGACCAAGGAGCAGGTTTTCCACGCTAAGGATGGTTTGAAGGAATTCGTCCGTTACGTAGACCGTCACCGCACTCATCTCTTCGATGATGTTATCTATCTGAAGACAGAAAAGCAGGGTATTCCTATCGAGATTGCTGTGATGTACAACACAGATTACTCTGAAAATATCCACTCATACGTCAATAACATCAACACCATTGAGGGTGGTACCCACCTGACTGGTTTCCGTATGGCGTTGACCCGCACCTTGAAGGCTTACGCAGAAGCTGACCCAACCATCTCTAAGCAGATTGAGAAGGCAAAGGTAGAGATAGCACCAGAAGACTTTCGCGAGGGTCTTACTGCCGTTATCTCCATCAAGGTAGCTGAACCTCAGTTTGAGGGACAGACCAAGACCAAGCTCGGTAACAGCGAGGTACAAGGTGCCGTTCAGCAGGCTGTAAACGAGGCTTTGTCTGATTATCTGGAAGAACATCCAGACGAGGCAAAGCGAATCTGCGAAAAGGTTGTCCTGGCTGCTACGGCCCGCATAGCTGCCCGCAAGGCACGTGAGAGTGTACAGCGCAAGAACTTCATGACAGGTGGTGGTCTTCCTGGTAAACTTGCCGATTGCTCAATGAAGGATCCTAAAGAATGCGAGATCTTCCTCGTCGAGGGAGATTCCGCCGGTGGTTCTGCCAAGCAGGGTCGCGACCGTTTCCGTCAGGCTATTCTCCCATTGCGTGGTAAGATTCTGAATGTAGAAAAGGTACAGTGGCACAAGGTATTCGAAGCTGAGTCTGTCATGAACATCATCCAAAGTATCGGTGTCCGCTTCGGTGTAGATGGCGAAGACAGCAAGGAGGCTAATACCGACAAGTTGCGTTACGACAAGATTATCATCATGACCGATGCCGACGTCGATGGTTCTCACATCGACACATTGATTATGACACTCTTCTATCGTTTCATGCCAAAGGTTATTGAAGAAGGCCATCTGTATATCGCTACCCCACCACTCTACAAGTGTACTTATCGCAGCAAGGTAAGCGAGTATTGCTATACAGAGCAGCAGCGCCAGGCATTCATCGACAAGTATGGAGATGGCGTAGAAGACAAGAATATCCACACCCAGCGATACAAAGGTTTGGGTGAGATGAACCCAGAGCAGCTTTGGGAAACTACTATGGACCCATCTACACGCTTGCTCAAGCAGGTTACTATCGAGAACGCAGCCCAGGCTGATGAGATCTTCTCTATGTTGATGGGTGATGATGTGGAACCACGCCGCGAATTTATCGAGCAGAATGCCACATACGCAAACATCGACGCTTAAGACAATTCAACTAATTTACATAAGGGGCTGTGCCATTTGCCAATAAATGACACAGCCTCTGCTTATATAAAACCCAACAAACCAACTTATGAAACATTTACTTATCTCTTGCCTATTACTCTCTGCAGCAGGCACACTCCAGGCTGTCCCAAAGAGTAATATTCCACCGCTGAAGCTTTGGTACAATAAACCAGCTACAGCCTTTGAAGAATCATTACCTATCGGTAACGGTAAGTTAGGTGCATTGATCTATGGTGGAGCCAACAATGACTCTATCTATCTCAACGACATCACCTTGTGGACAGGAAAGCCTGTCAATCGCGAGGAAGGAGGGGATGCCTACAAATGGATACCAAAGATTCGCGAGGCTCTGTTCAAAGAAGATTACAAGGCAGCCGACTCTTTACAACTGCATGTACAAGGACACAATTCAGAATACTATCAGCCACTTGCCATCATCAATATCAAAGATGCAAATAAAGGACAATTCAGTAACTACAAGCGTGAATTGAGCCTTGACAACGCTACGGCAGCATTGAGTTATACAAGAGGGGGAATACAATACCAGCGAGAATATTTCGCATCACATCCGGACAAGATGATTGCCATTCACCTGACAGCTACACAGAAGAAAGCTATCAACTGCGACATCTCTCTCACCTCTCTGATTCCTCATCAAGTAAAAGCTTCCAATAAGCAACTCACCATCACGGGCCATGCTATGGGAAAGCCTGAGAACAGTACCCACTTCTGCTCCATCCTCAGCATCAAAAACCAGGACGGAACCATTACTGCCTCTGATTCTATCCTCCATCTGCAGGGCGTAAGCGAAGCTGTTATCTATTTAGTGAATGAAACCAGCTACAACGGATTCGACAAGCATCCGGTAAAAGAAGGGGCTCCATATATAGAAAAGGTTAACGACAATGCCTGGCACTTGGTCAACTATACCTATCCAGAGTTAAAACAGCGTCATATAACCGATTATCAGAACATCTTCAACCGTGCCAAGTTTGCACTCAAGGGAGCAAAGTTCGACAACAAGCGAACCACCGACCAGCAACTCTTTGATTACACTGAGAAAGAAGAGCAAAACCCTTACCTGGAAATGCTCTATTTCCAATATGGAAGATATCTTCTTATCAGCTGTTCGAGAACTCCAGGCATTCCTGCCAATCTCCAGGGACTTTGGGCTCCGGCACGAAAATCTCCTTGGCGTGGAAACTACACCATCAACATCAACCTGGAAGAAAACTATTGGCCAGCAGAGGTAACCAACATGTCTGAGCTTGTAATGCCTGTAGACGGACTGGTGAAAGCCATGTCTGTAACAGGAAAATATACAGCAAAGCACTATTATGGAATTGAAAATGGCTGGTGCGGTGGACACAACACAGACGCATGGGCAATGACCAATCCTGTTGGAACCAAGAAAGAGAGTCCTAAGTGGAGCAACTGGAACATGGGAGGTGCCTGGCTTGTACAAACCTTATGGGATCACTACGATTACACCCGCGATAAGGAATATCTACGCCAGACAGCCTATCCATTGATGAAAGGTGCAGCAGACTTCATGCTTGACTGGATAATAGAGAACCCGAAGAAACCGGGCGAACTGATTACTGCCCCTTGCACTTCACCTGAGGCAGAATATATCACCGACAAGGGCTATCAAGGCTGCAGTTTCTATGGAGGTACTGCCGATCTTACCATATTGAGAGAATTGTTTAAAAACACACTCAAAGGTGCTCAGATTCTCGGTATAGATCAAGCATATCAGGCAAAGTTACAGGATGCTATCAATCGTCTGCACCCTTATCAGATAGGAAAGCGCGGTAATCTGCAGGAATGGTATTACGATTGGGAAGACCAGGACTGGCATCATCGCCACCAGTCACACCTTCTCGGTTTACACCCATTCTATCAGATTTCATTAGATAAGACTCCTGATTTAGCTGCAGCTGCTGCCAAGACTCTTGAGATAAAAGGAGACTTCTCTACCGGTTGGAGCACAGGATGGCGCATCAGTTTATGGGCTCGCCTGCACAGAGCAGACAAGTCATATTCTATGATCAGGAAATTGCTTAACTATGTACATCCGGGCAATTACAACAATCCGAAGAATCGCCCTTCAGGAGGAACCTATCCAAATCTCTTCGATGCTCACCCACCATTCCAGATTGATGGCAACTTCGGAGGCACAGCAGGTATATGTGAGATGCTGATGCACTGCGATGGCGAGACTATGCATCTTCTTCCTGCTCTACCTAAAGAATGGCCTGCAGGCGAAATTAAGGGTATCAAAGCACGTGGAAACTACGAGATTAATCTCGTATGGAACAATGGAAAGGTCAGCAAAGCTTCCATCACCAGCAAGAATGCCGGAAACCTGACCGTCAAGTATAATGGTAAGCAGAAAGCATTAAATTTCAAGGCTGGCGAAACAAAACTCATAAAATAGACAAATAAGAATCTATGAGATATTTTACAATTCTCATCTTTACAACTCTCTGGGTACTGAATTCCTATGCACAGGAATTCGGTACCCATTGGGTATCATATCCATTCCCCAACGATTCTTCCGAGATATTATACAGGAAAATCTATCATCTTGATCAAAAGCCTTTAAAGGCTGAGATAAACATGGCAAGTGGAGGAAATACCCGCCTATACATCAACGAAAGAAATGCTACGCCAAGCATTTTCAACGAAGGAGCCAGAGACAGCATCCTTCTGATGCAAACCATAGATATCTCCAGATATCTGAAAAAGGGCGAAAACATCATCGCGGTCTGGTATGCACCAGGAAGAATAAGAAATAAGAGCAAACAACTCTCGCTGGAACTTCATGGCTGGTATACAGACTCTGTTCCTTTTTATCATAAAGCAGACGAAACATGGTGGTGCAAACCCCTGAAGGGCGGCAGTTACAACGAAAAAGAACACTTTGACAATAGAATATACACTACTGAGTGGAAATCGGCTGAATACCAATCTTCAGGATGGGTTCATCCGACAGGCGCCTTCAAAGATACGGTAAACTATATCTTTGTTGACCAGCTGCCATACCTCACCCAGAACAAGCTTCAAATGGTATTAGAACCATACCAGGAGGAATTTGATCATCAGGGATGCCGTATAGACTTCGGACGTCCGTTCCGTGGAACCATCCGGCTCACGATACGCAATGCCAGCAAAGGAACAACACTTCATATTAACGGAAACCAATATGTATGCAGTGGCGAAATGGACGAGCAAGCCTATTACCGTTTCCATGCTGAGCATCAAAAAGATTTCGTGATAACATGGGATAAAGGCTTCAGAAGAAGTAATATCACAAATATAGAAGGATTAGAGATTTCGGAATAAGCTCAACAGCGTTTCGAAATCTCTTTTTTTATAAAACAAAAAAGACTTCGGAACTATTATCTTCCAAAGTCTCTAACTGAATTTAGTCTTCCAATTCGGCAAGCACTTGCTCTGCCACTTCGCAAAGCTCATCATACCATTCCTTGCCGAATTTCTCTACCAACGGACCCTCCAGGAACTTATAAACCGGAAGATTCAACTCCTCTCCTTTCTTGATGGCATCCTTGCATATACGCCATTTGTTATAGTTGATGCCATACACCTCGTTGCCGAAATCCTTGGCACGGATTGGATACAAAGCACAGGAAATAGGCTTCTTGAACTTCGACTTTCCTTCGCGATAAGCACGCTCCAAGGCACAGAGACAACAATTCGGAATCGTATGTCCATCGCCCAGGTCTTTCAAATCCTGGTAGCAGGTAAACACACAATCCTTACCATTCACGATGCTCGTCACCAAATCGCCTTCAATATCGGTATAAGCCACGCCCTGCTTATCTATGATAGCCTGGGCAGAAGCTGAGAGATCATCCCAAACCACATCCAGCGCATCCTCAATCTCCATAATCTCATCCAGGGTAACAGGAGCTCCCGCATCGCCTTCGATGCAGCACTCACCCTTGCAGGCATCAAGGTCGCAACAGAATTTTTCGGTGATAATATCAGGTGAAACCAACACGTTGCCCACCTGCAGAATACGCAGTTCGTCTTTCTTCATAATGTTTTTGAGATGAATAAATTTCTTTGAGTGTATAATAAAAATAATGATAGCTACCCATGAGTGGATAGCTATATATTAATCGGTGTACCTACCATTGGATAGGCGCAATTCCGTTCTGCTGCAGATACGCATTGCAGCGGGAGAAATGATGATTGCCAAACCATCCGCCTCTGTTGGCTGATAATGGCGAAGGATGAACGCTTTCCAATATCAGATGCTTGCTTGTATCGATGAGTTTCGCCTTGCTTCGGGCATAACCGCCCCAAAGGATAAACACCAGATGCTCCTTATCCTTGCTGAGCGCCTTGATGGCAGCATCTGTGAATTCCTCCCAGCCCTTGCGCTGATGACTCGCTGCCTGATGGGCACGAACGGTCAACGTGGCGTTGAGCAACAATACTCCCTGCTTTGCCCAGCGGGTTAAATCGCCCGTGGCTGGCATCGGAGTACCGAGATCCATCTGAATCTCTTTGAATATATTAATCAATGATGGTGGGAAAGTGATTCCGTCCGGCACAGAGAAACTCAGTCCCATCGCCTGACCCGGCTCATGGTATGGGTCCTGTCCGATAATCACTACCTTCACATCATCAAAAGGACAGAGATTGAAGGCATTGAAAATCAAGCGGCCAGGAGGATAACAGGGCGTACGCAGGTATTCCTCTTTCACGAAGTTTGTGAGGTCAACAAAATACTGCTTGTCGAACTCTTCTCCTATATGCTGTTTCCAACTTTCTTCTATCTTTACGTTCATGCTTAATATAAATTCAAAAGTATCTTAAGATACTTACGCAAGTATCCTAAGATACTTGGCCAAGTATCTTAGGATACTTTTTTGAGGTATATAAAATCGTTTTTACTTGTTGTCAGAAATCAAGTTCTCACCTGTCATATCAGCTGGCTGCTCCAAGCCCATGATGTGGAGGATAGAAGGAGCAACGTCTGCCAAACGGCCATCCTTAACGGTAGCTGAGTTATTGTCAGTTACGTAGATGAATGGAACTGGGTTCAAAGAGTGAGCGGTATTTGGTGTACCGTCCTCGTTGATAGCGTGGTCTGCATTACCGTGGTCAGCGATGATGATAGCCTCATAATCGTTAGCCTTGGCAGCCTCGATAACGTCCTTTACGCAGTTGTCAACAGCGTGAACAGCCTTAGCAATAGCGTTGTAGATACCAGTGTGACCTACCATATCACCATTAGCGAAGTTTACAACGATGAAGTCGTACTCCTGTGTGTTGATAGCACCAACCAACTTATCCTTTACCTCGTAAGCGCTCATCTCTGGCTTCAAGTCGTATGTAGCTACCTTTGGAGAAGGAACCAGGATACGGTCCTCACCCTCGTATGGAGTCTCACGACCACCATTGAAGAAGAATGTTACGTGAGCATACTTCTCAGTCTCTGCAGTGTGGAGCTGCTTCTTGCCCTGTGCGCTCAAGTACTCACCGAGGGTATTCATTACGTTCTCCTTAGGGAAGAGAATGTGAACGCCCTGGAAGCTTGCATCGTAAGGAGTCATGCAGTAGTACTGCAAGTCCTTGATGGTGTGCATGCCTTCCTCTGGCATATCCTGCTGAGTCAATACCTGTGTCAGCTCCTTGGCACGGTCGTTACGGTAGTTGATGAAGATAACAACATCACCCTCCTGGATAGTACCGTCAACCTTAGAGTTATTGATTGGCTTGATGAACTCGTCTGTTACGTCCTCATCATAGCTCTCCTGCATTGCCTTCACCATATCGTCAGCCTGCTTACCCTTACCCTCAACGAGCAAGTCGTATGCTTCCTTCACACGGTTCCAGCGCTTGTCACGGTCCATAGCATAGAAACGACCCACGATGCTTGCGATGTGTGCACCATTCTTGTCGCAGCAAGCCTGAACCTCCTCGATGAAGCCCTTACCGCTCTTAGGGTCTGTATCACGACCATCCATGAAGCAGTGAACGTATGTCTCCTTCAAACCATATTCCTTACCAATCTCAATCAACTTGAAGAGGTGATCCAAAGAAGAGTGAACACCACCGGTAGAAGTCAAGCCCATCAAGTGGAGCTTCTTACCTGTCTTCTGAGCATAGCTGTAAGCGTTGATGATCTCCTGATTCTTCAAGATGTCACCGCTCTCGCAAGCCTTGTTGATCTTAACGAGGTCCTGATATACCACACGACCAGCACCGATGTTGAGGTGACCAACCTCAGAATTACCCATCTGACCGTTAGGAAGACCAACGTCCTCGCCACAAGTCTGGAGAGTAGAATGTGCTGAAACTGCTGTCAAATAATCGAGATAAGGAGTTGGAGTCTTGAAGATAACATCACCCTTATCATGCTTACCGATTCCCCATCCGTCGAGAATCATTAAAAGAGCTTTTTTTGCCATAATTACATAAAATAATTTAAATTCGAATTTCAGTGTGCAAAGTTACAACAAAATAGGTGAAGGACAAAATAAATTAAGATAAAAAAACTCCCACCTTTCTAAAAAGATGAGAGTTGATTATACTTTCTTTTCTCTATCCAGTCTTTTTGCTTTATTTACTTGACAATTACTCCTGACGAAATATCAAAATAGCAGAATACCGGCATCTTGCAAACCATCATTATTCTGTTTACCATTTCCCTATTTCTGCGTCTTATCCGTAAATAAGCATCAAAAAACAAATAGAGAACATGAAAAAGATTCTAATGATTCTTGCAGCCATCCTCGCCTTAGGCAGCCTGACCGCAAAAGCACAGATGCGACTCGACATCGGTAGCAACATCACTCACTTCTATAACCAGTCCAAGGAGCAATGGGAGCAGCAAGTCTTACAAATGATACTTTCAGGCGATGTCATTGACCTAAGAAAAGCCGAGCCGGTAAAATGCATGGACTTTGAATTCCTCAAGAACTACCCAAAGAACGGTCAGACCCTATTTCAAGAATCGTGGGCTTTGAGAACCTATCACTGCATCGAAAAGGCCGAGACTCCTGATTGGCAACTCATCCCAGACAGCACCACAACCATCATCGGCTATCATTGCCAACTCGCCAAGACCAACTTCAAGGGAAGAACTTGGTTAGCTTGGTATGCTGAGGATATCCCTGTGTCAGAAGGTCCTTGGAAGCTCTGCGGTCTGCCTGGTCTCATACTCCGTGCCTACGATGCACAGCAACAATTCTATCTCAACGCCATCGGACTGGAAGACCTGAAAGGCAAGGAGACTCTCAAATACGCCAAGCCCGAAGAGGCAGAGAAAGTTTCCCAGTCTGACCTCACCAAAATCAAGCTGAGAGACGATGGAAGCGAGATGCTAAGATATGAAAAGTGGACAGATGAGAATGGAAGACCTATCAAACCAAAAGCAAGGAAACTTGTCTTCAATCCAATCGAGCGATAGGGACATCTCAAAGGCTTTCTATTTCAGATTTTTGCGAGTTTCTACAAAAATCTGAAATAGAAAGCTTATTTTCTTGTTCTTATCGACAATTTATTGTACTTTTGCAAAAAGATTTCTGAAACAACAAATGTAAAGTTGATAATTTGACGATAACAATATGATTTATACAAGCAAGAAAATCATCATATTTCTGTTCACTATCATGCAGCTAGCCATTCTCGCCAGTTGCATGGACTCAGGATATCGCCTATCCTTCCCTGAGATAGACGACCTTGCCGACGAATACCCAGCACAAGCCAAGGTATTCCTCTCTCGTGCTGACAGCAACGACAACAAAGGCTACTATAAGCTCTTAACAGCCAAGATAGAGTATCAACTCAAAGGTTACATTTATAAAGAAAACTACATAGACGATGCCATCAACATCTTCGTGAACGAAAAGGATGAACCCCTTCTCGCACGTTCCTTATATTATAAGGGAGCCTCGATACTCAACAACTATCGAGATACAGCAAAAGCCATCAAATGGTTCGCAAAAGCCATCGCCTACGATAGCAACATGAGAGAAAAGGAGAAGCTGGATATGTACGACATATTGTGTCGCATTACCCACCAAAACATTTACACCGTAGAGTTAGAAGACGAGGCTCGCCAAACCAACAATATCCGCTACCGTGCCTGGGCACTACTCTATCGTGGCATCAACAACCAAGATCAGGAACTTGCCAACCAAGCTTTCGAAATTGCCAATCAAATCAAAGAGAACAAGGACAGCACCTTGGGCCCCATGTACTATCATTACTTCCAAGCCTTGATGGACAGGGGCGATGTGCCTGATTCCATCTTGATAAGCTATGCAAAGAAAGCGCAAGACAATTTCGGGGTAAAATACGACAACAACATCGATTTCTATCGCTTGCTCACAAGAAACAGCAAGGAAACCCATGCCTTCGCCACGCAGCATATCAAAGAAAACTATAGCATAGATCAAGAATGCCTAAAGTCATGGGGTTCCTATTCCTTTGCTTTAGGATATAAGTATTATCTCCCCTTATATTTCCTCTCCCTACAAAAAGGAGATACGCTCATGGCAAACCGTGTTGCCCACGAATTACGACAAGAAGCTCCCTTGCTTGCCAAAGACGAAAACTCAGGAAAGGAAAATCAAGTAAAACTGATGTACGAGGGTGGTAACACCCGTTATCGCTATGAAAAGGTTAAGACCTATATATTTGTAGGAATCATCATCGTGCTCATCATTCTCCTGTCGATGACTTACCTCTCCATTTCCAGAATCCGAAAGGCTCACCAAACTATAAAAAACTTGCATGAGTCACTGCATCAGTTAAAAGATGTGGAGAACTCTTCGTTATCGGAGCAATGCGAACGATTAAACCACGAAATCACCACCCAGCTTCGCAAACTGAAACGCCGTGACAAGGACATAGAAGAATACAAGGCTCAAATTACCGAGCTCACAGAGATCAGCCAAGGCTTGGTGTATTATTCGATGACGATACAAAATCAAAACATCAGCCAGATAGGTAAGCAAGGCATCCGACAACTTCTCGCCAGCTTCAAGGTGATAGACGAGAAGTATAGCGAACGATTGGAGAACTACGACTTGAATCCATCACAAAGCCTCTTCTGCATCCTCTACCATATCGGCAAGAGCGATGAGGAAGTGATGCAAATCCTGCAATACTCTCTCTCGAATATCAGGGTAAGAAAGTCGAGAATCAAGAGTGACACTGGAGCAGAGTCGTTCGATGACATCATCAGCTAAGCACTCCCATAAGTTTTTCGCTTTACTTCATTAACTTATCGAAGCATTACAAAAAGCTTGTATTTTAAGTTTTTCCTAATCGTAACTCTCTCGTTATCAACATATCTGTACTCACTGACGTGTAATTCCGATTTGGCTACCTCTATCATTTGTGTTACCTTTGCATCCGAAATTCAAAACATCAAACGACTATGAGAAGAATAACATTATTATTAGCAGCCATACTCACAGTATGCAGCTTGAATGCTCAAAAAGGCAACAAAAATGAGAAAGTGGTCAATATTGACAAGGTAAACTATCGCATCACCTACAATGGGAAAATGGTACCAGATACCACAACAGTTCCCTACAACTATTGGGAGAGCGAAATGCGACTGGACATCGGTAGCAAGACAACTCATTTCTATGATAGAACCAAGCAAATATCCGATTCTATCATGGATGAACAAGCTAAGACGGGGCAATATGACATGAGTAAAATTCCTAGAGGTGGCAGAATCCGTTGGGAATTCTACAAGAACTATCCATCAAAGGGGCAAACCACTTTACTGGATAAAGTCCTTGGTAACTATTACCAATGTACAGAACAATTAGAGGTACCAAACTGGCAGCTTATCCCAGATAGCACAACTACCATCATTGGCTATAAATGCCTGTTGGCAAAAGCACTCATCAAAGGCAGGACCTGGTATGCCTGGTACTCAGAAGACATACCTATAAGCGAAGGACCTTGGAAAATTTCCGGACTGCCTGGTCTTGTTTTACTTGCTTACGACCAGAACAAACAATACATATTCAATGCTATCGGTATGAGCACATTGAATGGGACCGAAAGCATAACTTTCACGGAAAAGGCAAGAGAGAAAGTAACACAGAAAGAGTTAAGAGAGGCTAAGCATAAATTTGATGGCGCAGAAGCTCTCAAAGCAACAGCGAGAAAAACTGGATTTACGTTTAAGAAATTACCCGAAGGTGCCATCAAGGCTCTAAACCGAAGCAACAAGGGCAACCCTATCGAGCTGGAGTAACTCCAGCTCGATTAACTGATCGTATTCAATGTCATAACAACAAACGAACAATATAAGCATGAAAAGATATTTATTCATCACTTGTTTGGTATTCCTTGGAATCATCGGAATATCAGCCAAGAAAGAACAAACTCCCATCCATCGCTTGATACTGCAGGGCGACAGTTGCATGAACGAGCATGACTCGTTCCATGCCATCACCTATTACCAGCAATATATCAATGAACATCCACACGATTTGAATGTTCTCAGAAAGCTCGCTTCTTGCTATCGTCTTCGTGGCGACAACAAGAAGTGCATCGCCTGCATGGATAGCATTCCTAACGACAGTCTCAACCATGAAGACTTGCGCATGATGTTCTATTCCTATCTTAATCTTGGCGATAAAAAAAAGGTAGAATCATATGGCATGACTATCTATCGCAAATACCCATACGACGGGGAGGTATTTGCCACCCTACTTCAGCAATGGAACAACCATGGGAAGCCAGAAATGGTTTCAGCTTTCGCCTTGTCGTATGTAGAAAAACGTGACTCCACGAATATTCTCATCAACAAGGAGCTTGCCTATTCACTCTATTTACAGCTTAAATACGAGCAAGCCATCCCTAGATACAAGAAGCTTATAGCCGATGGATTCGACAATTTTGAGTCTAACCTCGTCATAGGATTGTGCTATTATAACTTAGAAAAGTACCGAGAAGCCTATACCTATCTGAACAAGGCGGCAGAGATGAAGAAAGACAACCCAAATATGAACTGTCTCTTCTACTTGGGCATGACTTGCAAGAAGATTTCCGAACAGACTAAGAACATCGTGGAAAAGGAAACCCTGGCAAGACACGCCATCATCAACCTGGAACGGTCTATAACCGTGGCTTACCCTCGCAGTCGTGGACTATATGTAAACCAGCAACTCGCTGAGCTTTATTACTATAAAATGGAATACGAGAATGCAGGTCATGCCTTCGCACAGTGCATCGAATATGATGACGAGGACGATCCTCACAACTATTATAATGCTGCGCAAATGTATATAGGAGCCAAGATGAAGCCACAGGCAAAACTCTATCTCCAAATGTTCTTGGCAAAAGCAGATAAGTTGAAGGATGAAAAGGAAAAAGCTAAACTTACAGCGAAAGTAAAGGAGCAACTAAAAGAAATGTAAAATAAAACAGATAACTTTTTAGTTTACTCTTCGCTAGTTTTATCGTCTATTAAAAAGCTATAAATAGCTGTATTTTTTTTGCAGAGTGCCACAAAATATGTAACTTTGCAAGCAAATTAACAGATAAAGGCAGAATTATGAAGAAAATCATCTTAGCTTTAGCAACCTTGCTCTTTATGGGAAGTGCTGCAACAAAAGCACAAGTCACAAAAGTCACTGTGCGCTCTATCTCGGGAAACAGTAAGGAGGAAGTCGAGAACATCGACAACGCCAAGTATCGCATTACCTATGAGGGGAAATGGGTGAACAATCCTTCCATCAAACCCTTCATCTACACGGATAGCGAGATGCGCCTCGACATTGGTGAAAAGGCGACCAGTTTCTATGACAGAACGAAACAGGTAAAGGATTCACTCATGAACGAAAAAGCCAAGACTGGCAATTTCGACTTCTCAGATTTACCTAAAGGTGGAAGATTCCCGTTCTCCTACTACAAGAACTATCCATCTACTGGCAAATCCATCCAATTGGAATCTGTCGGCACTACAGATTACAAATGCACAGAGAACGTGGAGACACCCGACTGGCAACTCATCCCCGACAGCGCAACAACCATCATCGGCTATCATTGCCAACTAGCCAAGACCAACTTCAAGGGAAGAACTTGGTATGCATGGTACGCCGAAGACATTCCTTTGCCAGAAGGTCCTTGGAAGCTGATTGGACTGCCGGGCCTGACACTGAAAGCATACGATGAAAACAAAGAATATTCATTCACAGCCATCGGCATGAGTACGTTGACAGCACCAACACCTATCACGTTCCCCAAGGCTAAGAGAGAAGAGATCAGCCAAAAAGACCTCAGAGAATTCAAAGAGAAGTTTACGCCTGGAATGGTATTGGAAACATTAAACATCAAGAACATAAAAATACAGGACGAAAAGGGCAACCCAATTGACATGAAGAAATTCATGAATAAGAAGAATGTCTTCAATCCGATTGAACTTCAATAATAAATGAAGAGAATAATTATCAGTTTTATCGCTTTCTTTCTCTTGTTCTGCATCCCAATGGCGATGCAGAGCAAGAGAAGCACTCCTATCTTACTCAATGACGACAACACTGCTACCAGGATTCATGGTTATGTAGAAGATTCATTGACCCATAACCGTCTAGCCAACGTCTCCATCACGCTGCTCCGCAATGGCAAACCCTTGAAGTTTACAAGAACAAAGGAGGACGGAACCTTCGTGCTTTCTATCACCGAAAAGCAAGCCAACGACAAACTGCAAGCCACGTTTATGGGGTATAAAAAGACAAAAACATCGATTTCATCGGGAAAAGAAACCATCATCAGTATGGCTTCAACAGCTTTTGTCTTGAAGGAAGTACAAGTAAAAGGCTCTCGCATCACAGGTCGAGACACCATATCTTTCGACCTCACTCGCTTTGCCAACGAACGAGATAACTCACTGAAAGATGTACTGAAAAAGCTGCCAGGCGTGGATATAGAGAAGAATGGCCGTATCAACTACAATGGCAAGCCCATCAACCGATTCACAGTAGAAGGTCTCGACTTGACCGGTGGCAAATATAACCAACTAGAAGAGAATATCAAGGCAAAAGACGTAAAAAAGGCCGAAGTCATCGAGCATGACCAACCTATCAAGGCGCTCCAAAGCAAGACCTTTACGGATAATGTAGCGATGAACATCGCCCTGAAGGATAGTGCCCGCGACAAACTGATGCCCACCCTCAAGCTCTACATGCTCGCAGGGCATCCGTCCCACGTAGGCGGAAGCATCAATATCATGCAAATTGGCAAGAAGAAACAGATGATGTATGATGCAGAATACGACAGAACAGGTAAAAATCTCGGCTATGCACTTAACCAACTTGCATCTTACAGCAATCGTCTGGCTCCAGCCTCCCTTCCATCATGGGTATCGGTGCCATCGCTTGACGCTCCTATCGACGAAGAACGCCTGCGCTTCAACACCTCGCAAAAATACTCCATCAACCATATCAAGAAGAACAAGGACGATACAGAGACTCGCATAGAAGCCAACTATCTTCGTACGGTAACCAGACAAGAGCGAGAGAACATGAGTATCTACGACCTCGGCGGCGAAGCTCCCACAGTTACCACGGAGCACAACCACAAGACGATGATCAGCGATGCCTTCAATCTGCAATGGGAGAACAAGGTAAACAAGGCTGAGCATTATGGCAACGAGAGCATCAGCCTCAGCACAGCACAAAGCGACGGTTTGTCAAACATCAACGACACGCTTACCCAACGTGTCCGCATCCCAAAGCTCGACCTATCGGCAAGTATCTACCGTCTCTTCGTCTTCAAGAAAAGTCAACTCTCTTGGCGTAGCACTGCCGACTATCACCATGGTGTGGCGGACCTCTACGTTAACGACGAGCGGAATCGCATCCGCACCAACCTTTGGCATACTGCCCACGCCTTACAGTGGATGAAGAATCGCTTCCACTGGACACAGGAATATAGAATGAGTATCGACCTCAACAACATCTATGCGAAATATCAGGAAAGAAGCGATGAAATCGGCAAAAACAGTCTTAACATCACAGGGAAGTTCACCCCTTACTGGCAATACAAGACCGAGACGTTCCGTATGTCGTTCTCTCCCGATTTCATCTGGGAACGCTTCACCTATCCACAGAAAACTTTACTTACCATATCACCCTACCTTTACTTATATAAGAAATTGGATTTCCGTAGAGAGTTGACTATCTACACAGGATACAGTACAGGAACAGGCAATGCCACCAACTACGCCATGAAGCAATATCGTCAAAGTTATCGCTCTTGGTACGCTTCGAGCGACATCATTCCGATAACTCGCTCTCTTTATGGCAAGTTGAGTTACGACTACAAGCGCCCTATCAAGGAAATCTTCTTCAGCGCATCGGTCAATGCCAGCAAAAACTGGATGAACACGGCATCCGACCTACGCATCGAGGATGGCAAATACTATACCTCATTATATAAGCAGGACAGCAAGAGCAACAACCTAGGGGCATCACTCTACATATCGAAGGGCTTCTACGACCTTCATCTGAAGACCCGCCTGGAGGGCAGTTACAACTACAGCAAGGGTGAGCAATACAGCAGCGGCAAAGCCATCAGCTACACCGCCGACAACTATACTGTGAAGCCTAGCATCGACTTCTCGCCGTCCTGGTGTGCCTTTAGCTATGAGGGAGAATTCTCTTTTTACAACTCGAAACGTCAAAAAATGGCAAAGTCATCGTTATTTAATTGGCGCCAAAGCGTATCTGCCACCGCTACCATCAGCCATGTGGACCTCTCCTTCTCGCTCGTACATTATCGCAATGAACTGCAAGAGGGCAGCCACCTTAACACCCTCATTGGCGATGCCTCGGCAGTTTGGAGAATGAAAAAGCTCCGTCTTTCAGCAGAGCTTCGAAACCTATTCAATAAGAAGAACTATATGGAAACCATCTATAGCGGCATCAGTACATTGACCGACAGCTATCATCTTCGCCCTCGCGAACTGATGATTTCCGCCCAGTATTCCTTCTAAACAAGAACTCCCATCTCAGAAAAGAGACGGGAGTTCTTTGCTTTTAAGGATAAGAGACAAGTTTATAAGGGATTTTGACTTTTTAGTTCATTTTCATTTGGAACATAACATTATTTTTTGTATCTTTGCAACTGATAATATCTTGTTATTATCCCAACGATTATGCAAGAAACGAATAATATATTAGCAATATTAGATAACTACCTCCACGACAATCCTGATGAGATTGCAAAGGAGATGGCAAACGACTTCAGAAAACGAAGAATAGAGAAGAATCTGACACGTGAGCAAGTGGCAGACAAATCGGGCGTTGCCGTCAGCAACATCACCAGATTCGAACAAAAGGGCCTCATCTCCCTCAAAAATCTGATAGGTATCGCCATAGCTTTGGACTACACCTCAGAAATCAAGAACGTCTTCTCGCAACCCAAGTACTCCACCATGGAGGAGTTGCAACAGATAAAAAGAAACGCTAACAAGAAAAAGGCTTACAGACAATGAAACATATAGAATCTTTAGCCGTGAAATATCACCAGGAGAAAGTCGGCACACTGGCATTGAGTGCCGATGGAAAGGTATGCACCTTCGAGTATGACAATCAGTGGTTGGCATCTGGCTTTAGTATATCTCCGTTGGAATTGCCACTGAAGCCTGGTCTTTTCATTGCCAAAGCCACCCCTTTCAACGGGAACTTTGGTATCTTCGAAGACAGCCTTCCCGATGGATATGGTAGATACCTATTGCATAAAACCTTGCTAAAAAAGGGCATCAACGACTTTGAGCTATCTGCTCTCGACCGACTGAGCATCGTGGGTAATGGAGGTATGGGCGCATTGACCTACGAACCTATAACTTCTGTCCAGACAGGACACGAGATAGAGGACTTTGACCTTTTACAAGCCAAAGCCTTGGAAGTATTGAAGGAGCAACAGGATAATGACGCAGGATTGCTATTATATAATAGTGGTAATAGTGGCGGTTGTCGCCCGAAAGCCATTTTTACAAATGAGGATGGTCATTGGTTGGTCAAGTTTCGCCATACCTACGACCTCACCCATTGCACCGAGGGATATAATGGTGAACACGCAACATCTGTAAATGGAACTGGGCATCCGACCGTAGAGGATATGATTGCCGTTGGCGTAAAGAATAAAATGAAGGAAAAGAGATGCCGCGAAATCTACGAAGAGGTAACCGAACAATGCTAGAATAAAAGCGAACTATCTGCGTGCGCTGTGTGGTCAATTCCTTACAACGGAATTACAATAAAAACGCCTCTATCTCTTTTTCTGAGATAGAGGCGTTTCTGTTTAATCTATTTCATTTTGCACAAACCACGAATTATTTATTCTGCTTCAGATAGTTCAACTGAACATTAGGAGCGCAAGCATTGCTTGTTTTCTCGGTGTATTCTGCCACCTTCAATGTAGCAGTACCCTTGATGTTCTCTACATCACTACCTACCTTGAAGAGATAGTTACCTGCATCTACCTTCCACTGGCTGTTAGCCTCATCGAAGCTGGCAAGATCGCGCTTTTCGAGGGTCATCTTCAAAGTCTGGCTCTCACCTGGATTCAGCAGCTTGGTCTTGCCGAAGGTCTTGAGTTCCTTGGCTGGCTTCTCGTAAGCGCCCTTTGGAGCGGTGACATAAACCTCAGCAACTTCCTTGCCGGCAACCTTACCGGTATTCTTGATAGTTACGCTAACCTCGATATTGTTGCCTTTTGCCTTAACAGATGGCTTGCCAAACTCGAAGGTAGTGTAGCTCAAACCATAACCGAAAGGATAAGCCACATTCTTCTTGAAGGTATCAAAGTAGCGATAACCTACGTAGATATCCTCCTCGTGGTTGCTATAATCGTACCCCTTGATATTACCCTTGCTCCAATCCTGCAGATTCTTGTAGGTGTACATATCGTAATCCTTGGCAAAGTTGGCAGTAGATGGATGATCGGTAGCAGCGATAGGCCAGGTCATGGTCAACTTACCCGATGGATTCACCTTACCGGTCAGGATATCAGCTACAGAGTTACCGCCCTCGATACCTGGCTGCCATGCAACGAGAATAGCATCCACACGGTCTCTCCAACTGGCAGTCTCCATCACAGAACCAGAGTTGATGATGACAATCACCTTCTTACCCTTGGCATGAAAAGCATCAGATACACGGAAAATCATATCCTGCTCTATCTGACTGAGGTTGAACTCACCATTGATCTGGCGATCCATTCCCTCACCAGCCTGACGACCAATGGTGATGATGGCAGCGTCTGCCTTTGGCTCCTCGTTAGCTACACAGCGCTCAGTAATCTCGATTTCATCGAGCTTAGGCTGACCCTGATCCAGGAACCACATCATCGGATTCTTGTCTGCCTTCAACTTAGCCTTGGCATACTTCACATAATTCTGATAGATTTCCGTAAGCTGAGGAGTAGTTGCCACGCCGATATTCTTCAAACCGGTAACCATATCTACAGAATAGCCTACATTAACGGCTCCACTACCGAGGCCACCCGACATGAAGTCGTAAGAGTTGACACCGAAGAGTGCCACGGTCTTCAAGCCCTGGATAGGAAGAGCGGCATCATTCTTCAGGAGCACCATACCCTCGGTAGAACTCTGACGGGTGATAGCTGCATGAGCCTTCAAGTCTGGCTCACCACTATATTTATATCCCTTGAATCGAGGAGTCTTCACGATATATTCGAGCATGCGGCGAACATTGCGGTCCACATCCTTGATATCAAGCTTGCCATTCTTTACTGCATCAACAATATCCTGCACCTGTGCTGGATAACCCGGCATCATCAGGTCGTTGCCAGCCTCAACTTCCTGTTCCAGCGGAAGGTCGGCACGCTTACCAATCCAGTCGGTCTCCACGATTCCCTTATATCCCCAGTCGTTGCGGAGAATATCGGTCAAGAGTCCCTTGTTGCCCTGGGCATAAACACCGTTAATCTTATTATAGGCAGACATGATAGTCCAAGGATTGCTCTTGCGAACCATCATCTCGAACCCCTTCAGATACAGCTCACGGAGAGCACGCTGGCTCAATCGCTCATCCACCTTGGTACGGTCAGTTTCCTGAGAGTTCACGGCAAAGTGCTTGGCACTTACACCCACGCCCTGACTCTGCACACCCTGTACAAAGGCGGTTCCGATAAGACCCGTTACGATTGGGTCTTCTGAATAATACTCAAAGTTACGGCCACAGAGCGGATTGCGATGCAGGTTCATACCCGGTCCGAGCACAACATCACAGCCATACTCTAGGGTTTCGTTACCGATTGCCTCACCCACCTTGCGCACCAGGTCGGTGTTCCAGGTAGAAGCCAGACAGGTTCCGATAGGGAAACCGGTGGCAAAGTAGCTACGGCTGTCACCTTCGCGATGAGCATCGATATGAACTCCGGCAGGACCATCACACTGTACGGTAGTAGGAATGCCGAGACGAGGAATGGCTACAGTAGTACCCGCAGCACCCGGCACGAACTTCTTCTGATGTCCGAGCATAGCACCACTACCCACGAATCCATCGTTACCACCGCCCACTAAGAGTTGGGCTTTCTCTTCCAAGGTCATCGCCTTGATTACTTCTTCGATGTTATTGGCATTCAGTTTTGGTGCAGATTGCGCCATCACTGTAGTTGCCATCGCTCCTGCCGCAACGGTAAGAGCCAAATTCTTGTAGTTCATCATTTTGTCGTTTATCTAGTTAGTTATTACTTTTCTGTTCTTTTAGTCGTTTCGTCAGTTCCATGCAGTCCACAAAGGTTACAGCATTTCTTCAAAAACTTGCTGCAAATATAATAAAATAAGGTGGAAACGCCAAGCATTTCCACCTTTTTTTCTTGAATTCAACAAGATTATTCCTGGATTTAACAAAAGGTATAGGAAGAACATAACATACTATACATATCCCTAACCTAAGACTAGTCCTGATATTTAATCTGGAAGTAATCAAAAACAAAACATTCCTTCCATTTCAATCTTTCGCAAATTTCATCAAAAAGAAGAAAAAATACTCGAAAACCTTGTAGGAATCATATAATAATCGTATCTTTGCCAAATTATCCAAAAGTTGGGTACTAGAATAAGAACTTTTAATAATGAAAGGTATGGAGCAGAGGAATTCATCCATCGAAATCTATCGTTCCCCAGAGGGAAACATAGAGCTGAATGTAAAATTAGAGAATGATACCGTTTGGCTTACACAAAGCCAAATGGCAGAGTTGTTTGGCCGTGACAGAACTGTGATTTCACGACATGTCAATAACTGTTTCAAAGAAGGTGAACTCGACAAATCCTTGGTATGTGCAAAATTTGCACATACCAAGAAATATGGCCGCCACGACGGCTTTGAACAGGTTGTCGAAACGGAATATTATAACCTGGACGTCATTATCTCCGTAGGCTATCGTGTAAAGTCAATCAATGGTACCAGATTCCGTCAATGGGCTAATTCCATCTTGAAGCAATACATTATCAAGGGTTACGCCATCAACCAGAAACGCCTAGACAATTACAACGAACTGAAAGAAGTGGTTCGTTTGATGTCACGTGCGATTACATTACAAGATCAGGTTTCAGAAGGCGAATATAACGGACTATTCAATGTCATCAGCGACTATGTTTATGCCCTGGATACTCTCGACAAATATGATTATCAGACATTACTCATAGACAAGACGACTCAAGCCGAGCCGTTCCATGCCACCTACGAAAATGCAATGGAAGCCATCAATGCTTTGAAAGAAAAGTTTGGAGGCAGTAAATGGTTTGCCAATGAGAAGGATGATTCATTCAAGAGCAGCATAGGTCAGATTTACCAAACCTTCGGCGGTGAAGAGCTCTACGCTTCGGTAGAAGAAAAAGCAGCCATGCTGCTCTACCTTGTCGTAAAAAACCATTCATTCAGCGATGGCAACAAGAGAATTGCGGCCATGCTTTTTCTTTGGTTTATGGAGAAGAATGGCATTCTGTATGCAGAAAATGGACATAAGAGAATTGCCGACAACACACTCGTTGCCCTGACTCTGATGATTGCAGAAAGCAGAACTGAGGAAAAAGATGTTATGGTAAAAGTAGTCGTCAACTTGATTAACAAAGACAATCAATAAGAATTGCTATTTTAAAACCGCACAACAGCTGTTCTACGCATGCACAACAGCTGAAAGACAAGCGCACAACAGCTGATGTGCGACCGCATATCAACTGTTGTGCGCTTCGAGATACTTACTGTTCCAACAACTTCTATTGTATCTCCGAACAACTTCAGTTACTTCTTTCAGATACTTATGACGCATTCTTCAAACGCCAATAACGCTTGAGGAAAGGCATTCAAAGCATTGCGGAAGCTTATTCAAAGCATTGTAGAAATCTACTTCGCTGTATCCTTTGAGCTTCGCTTATCACGGCGATAACTGCGATAATCATCCAGCGGAATCTCAATATCAGGTTCCACCAGCTCCCCCTCACGTGGCAAGGCGAACTTCTGATACTTGATGTTCAAGCCACGCTCTATCCACATACTCTCATAATAGGTCTGGATAGAGAGAATCTTACGGGTTTCCTCATCGATACCCTCCTGATGATAGAGGTCCTCTGTACGGAAGAGCACAGGCAGATGGTTGCCATCCACCATATAAGTAGTATAGGTGAAGAGGAAGTTGGAGTCCGTCTTCAGATGGATGATGCCGCCATCCACGAGGAAGTGGCGATAACGGTTCATGAAATAAGTAGATGTAAGACGCTTACGAGGATTCTTCATCTGCGGGTCTGAGAAGGTGAGCCAGATTTCCTGCACCTCATCCGCAGCAAAGAAGCGGTCGATAATCTCGATATTGGTACGGAGAAAAGCCACGTTCTTCTGTCCTTCCTCTATCGCCTTCTTGGCACCGGTCCACATTCGTGCGCCCTTGATATCCACACCGATGAAGTTCATTTCAGGATAGAGCTTGGCAAGTTCCACGGTATATTCACCCTTGCCGCATCCCAACTCCAGCACGATAGGATTATCATTGTGGAAATACATTTCACGCCACTTGCCCTTCATATCGAAAGGCACGTCATCTACTACACTATATGGATACTGGAACACGTTCTCGAAACGCTCCATATCCGCAAACTTTGCTAATTTTCCTTTGCTCATTGATTCTTTTTTCTTCGTTTGGGTGCAAAGGTACAAAAATTATAAATACTCTTATTACAATTACATTTATAATTTTTGATATTTAACCAAATCTACCGAAAATTCTTTTCAGAAACGGCAGAACTGTTGCCTCCCTCATCAAAAATGAAAGAACATAGACATCAGTATTGTTCTACCTCGCAACTGATACTCTTTGCTCGTACGGGTCAACCCAGAATAAACAGTATAACTATAGGTGCGCTGATTGAAAAGATTAAGCGCAGTCAGGCTCAATTCCATACCATTCCTGAAACCATAACTGGTGGATGCATCGGCAAGAGTAAGATTCTTGTGCTGATGATCTGCTATCTGATTGCGATAATGCTCTCCATGCAACTTGATGAACCATGACTTCAATGGCTGGAAGTTGAAAGTGAGATTCTGGGCAAGATTGGTAGAGGAAGAATCGAAACCCAAATTCTTCAATACCATCTTATCCTTATCCCAGTTCAGCTCATAGGTGAAATTGAACCAATCCACAGGACGACCACTCCATTTTGCCGACAACATATAGTTATCAGATGAATAGGCTGAAGGAGAATCGTTCTGACGCAGGAAGCCATCAAACCTCAGATAATCAAAACCTACGCTAACGAGTCCATGCATGAATCCCAATCCCTTACTTACCTTTCCACCAGCCATCAGGTTTTCAGAACTGCTGCTGTTGGAGAAATAGGAGTTGATGATATAATCACCCACAAAATCACGAGCCACCGTAAGATGACTGTCAGACCAGCTCTTGCGGATGTAGGCATTGGCAAAGATGGTAGCAAGAGGACGCTTATAGTTGATGTTGAAGGAAACATGCCTGCTCTTGTCGGCGGTATAATCCACAAAACCCGTATAAAGATTACGGTAATCACGCATCAGCAGTCCCTGATAGAAATTCTGTTCATCCACTTCCCGCTGAGCGATTCCACCGGAAAGCGTAGCCTGCAAACGGGCTGTGAGGAAATAGCTCACGCTGAGTTGAGGAGCAACCTGTGTCTTGCTGGTATTCTCTTTCGCTCCCATCAACTTATCATTATAATAATAAGGTGTAAAGGTGATAGACATCTGGAAACGGATATGCCAGCCACCCTGGTTATACTCAGCCTCCGGCGATGCATAGGCACGGAAGAAGGTCATGTCCAACTGATTGCGCATATTACCCAGGGAATCGGGTACTCCCTCCAGATGACTCTTCATCGTTCTGCTCAATACCTGCAAGCCAACCTTCATCATCACGGTAAAAGGCTTGAGGAAAAAGCCGAGCGAAGTATTGGTATGACTGAAGAATGCTGCCGAACGAACACTTTGATAAGCCGTTTGCTGCGAATTATCAACAGACAGAGAGTGCGGATTCACCATATAAGCATTATACGTGTTAAAGGTATAGGTTCGCTTACCACTCCGCTGCAACAGTTCCAGCTTGTCTGATACTTTATATTTCGGCATCTTGACCTGCTGATGATTAGGATAAGAGCCGGCAATATCCATCATGACATCATTCCAGGCCAGGTCGGCGGAAAGCTGATTGGCTACATACGCCTTTTCGCCATTCGAAGTCAGCGTAAAGTCGGCAACCAACCTGTTCTGCTTCTGCTTAGCCTGTTCATCCTCTACATCATAAATGGTTGAATCATTCAGGAAATACTGGGTATTACTGAATGAGGAAGAAAGAAGACGGTCGTGGGTATAGACTATCTGAGAAGACAAATCCGTATTTTTGCCTAACACCCAGAGATTATTGGTTGTGAAAACATGGGTCTGGTTCTTACGCACACGGCTGTCAGAAATATCCGTCAGCTGGTCGGGCATAACATTCACGTAATCTTTCAAATCATAAGAATTTCCCATCACACCAGTGCCATCCTCCGAAAAGAGGAGATTGCCCTCACCGGTTACATCCGTACCTATATTATTACTCTTGAAGGTATTGAGCGACTGGGCTTTCTTGGCAAAGCGCATCAACGACATCTCGCCTTCCCAGACATTCAGCTTACCAAACTTCTCCCCTTTCTTCTGCTCCATACCGCCACCTGCTTTCAGCGTTCCTACCAGACGGCTCTTGGCAGATTCCTTCAGTTTGATGTTGATGGCAGGGTCTTGCGAAAACGACATATCTTCCAAAGCCTTGATAGGTTGATGATTGGTCATCACCTCTACCGAACCGACATCCTTCTGATGGATATTGTTGGTGGCGATGGAATAGCGACCGCCGAGCATATCATGTCCTTCGATATAAAACTTGTTGATAGCCTTGCCGTTATATTTGATTTCTCCCTTATCCGACACCTCTATTCCCGGCATCTTCTTCAAGACATCAGCCAGACTCTTGTCGTTGGCATCGGCAAAGCTTGCCACATTGTAGGAGATGGTATCGCCTCGCTGCCGGATGCTTGGAGCCTTCACCACAACATCCTTCAGCTTTGTAGCCTGCTCCGTCAGGAGCACATGATAAACAGTAGTATCCTTCGACAAAGGAATGGTTCTCACAGCATATCCCATCATCGAGAAATGCAGCACGTTACGACCATCCGGAATAGCATTGAGCGACAGCAGGAAACTTCCATCTGCCTGTGTCTTGGTAAACTTCAGGATTCTATTGCCGGCAGCAGGTCGGATGGTAACCATCACTCCCTGCAACCCGTTGCCCGTATAGGCATCTTCCACCTTACCCGACAAGGTGACTTGCTGGGCATAGGTCAAAGTGCTCATACAGATAAACCACAGATATAAAAACAGTTGCTTCATAAATTATCTTCTTGAGAACCCATTCCGTTCTCTCTTTACGTTGATACTTATTCTTTTTCTATCAGATCATATTTCAGAGCCTCATCCGAACCACCCAGAGATATTCCCGTTGAAGCCTCGTTAATACTGTTCCAATTTTTCAGATACTTATATTTTGATTGCAGGAAATCCTTCCTTGTCGTTTTCTGAAAGCGCTTGAATTCCTTGTCTAGTACTCCAAAAGTAATAGGTTTTGCACTAACCTGCTGCATTCCATTGATACAGAAACAGTATTGCTTTCCTCTATCATACACTTCCATAATCAAGCCAGGGAGTCCGCAGAACTTCCAGGGACCGTCACTTACAGGAACATCCAAGGCAAACCAGGCTGTCCATTGTCTTCCCCGGAAGCAGCAGGTAGCCTTTTGGCATTCATGACCGAGCACCATCTTCGTGCTGTCATTTTCCATATTCCATTCCTGCGCATTCAGGGAATCTCCATAAAGATAATATTGCCCCAGCAGGAAATCAGTAATGGTCATTTCCCCTTTCGGATAATTCTTATAAATGGTAGCAGTCATTCTGCGATGGGGTATGGCATTGTACAATTGCTTCCCTTTCAATCCCTTCCCTATCGCTTCCGTCAAGAAGCTATCCCATAGTTTATCGCCATTAGGAGAAGCCATCAGAGAATCACACTGATAAGTATAATAGCTATAGCATTTAGAACACTCCGCTCCGATTTGCAGATAGAGCAAGTCTTCCTTGCGCTGTTGTTCTCCAGTCAGCGTATCCGTAAGATATTCATATACATAGCTACACAGCATATTAGCCGTATCTATTTTCTTATTTTGGGCAAAGCCAATAAGATAAAAAGTTAAAAATAGAAATATGAAACACTTTCTCTCCATAACTTTTTCTTGTTTAAAATTAATATTCTATTCTCTTTCTATTAAGTCATAATTACGTTGAGAATCTGACGAGTCCAGCGATATTCCTGTCATCGCCTCATTTATGCTATTTGAATTACGAAAGTAATTATATTGAGACTTCAGAAAAGCTTTCCGGTCAATCTTTATCCGTTTTCTATTGAAAACATCATAAACGATAGGCGTGCCAGCATCCTTCTGCAATCCCTTGATGCAAAAATATTGCTGTTTCCCCTTGTCATACACTTCCATAATCAAACCAGGAAGACCACAAAATTTCCAAGGGCCATCACTCATAGGAACATCCAAGGCAAACCATGCCGTCCAAGAGCGACCACGGAATCTACAGGTTGCCTTCTGGCAGTTATAGCCCAAAATATTTTTAATGCTATCACCTTCTACGACCCAATTCTGTACACCCAGGCTATCACTATATTCATAATACTGAGACATCAGATTGTCCGTTACCGTCATCATATTCTGCGAATAATTCTTATAGACGCACGCCGTCATTCTGCGATGTGGAAAAGAATTAGTCAGATATCCTTCACGCTTAAATGCTTCTTTGAATAAAGCACGAAACTTTGCCTTGCCATCTTCTGTAGATTGCAAGGAATCAGACTGGTAAGTATAATAACTATAGCATTTTGAAACATTCTTTCCGATAGAAAGAAAGAGTAAATCTTCTTCTTTCTCATCATTCTTTATCGTATCTTTCGAATAACAATAATAGTATGAGCAGAGATATTGCCCACTGTCTATCACATTGTTCTTAGCTTGCAACAGAAGCGCACCAAAGAACAACATGGATATACTTATAATAAATCTCTTAACAACCATATTAATATAACCTTTAAGTTTAAAGAGTCACCTTTGTCATTTACTGAGCCCACTTTAAAAAGTAAGGTCTGTCTTAAGTGGGTTCAGTTAATTAAAATGATCTCGGTGCAAAATTACCGAAAATTGCTCAAACCGCCAAACTTTTTACATCATTTCTCACATAATATTTCTTCCCCAATTTATTATGTAAAAATGATGTAAGTTTCAAAAAGCCCCGACTACATCAAAGTAGCCGAGGCTTTCCTTCAAAATCTTCTATTTTTTATGTTTCTTCAATCTTCCAATCCCCTATCGTTCGCTTTTGGCTATCATAATTGATTCCAACTTTAACCAATCGCTTTCCATCTGCCGAATAAGGTATCAGATATCCCTTATCGTCTATCTGCCTCAGAGCCTCTTCTGCCGACTTATCGTATTTCAGTTCTATCACATACACAGTATCAGGCATGTGCAGAACGGCATCAGCCCTACCTATTGCACTATCTTCTTCCACCAGGATATAAGCACCCAAGAGGTTGAAGATGAGATAGAACACCGTTTGAAAATCCTTCTCGTTTTTATTAGACAGACGGTTGGAGATACTAGCAAGATAAGCTTGCATCTTCTGCAAGGCGCCATCCATGTTGTTGCTATAGAGCTGTTCCAAAAAGGCAAAGATAAAACTATTATTATCCAATTGAATTGGAGACAGATAGTTTGGCGCAAGCGATTTCAACATTCCTATGCGAACTTCCCTGTTAGGATAGTCCAGCTGATAGCATTGCAATAGCGGATTATACTTCTTGATGGTAAGATAACCACTCTGGTAGAGCAAAGGAAGCGCTGAAGTCATCTGCTCTGGCGAAACATCAAAGTCATCAACCCCTACACTTTTCTGCTCAATATCCATCACTCCCACATGATACTTCTGCAAAGTCTTGATGAGATAACTTGGGGTACCGGAACTGAACCAATAAGCCGAAACCTTTTTATTCTTCAAGGCCTTTACAAGACTGAAAGGATTGAATATATCTTCTGAATGATCACTGAAATGATAGCCATCATAATATGACGTAAGTTCACCTATTGTTTCTTCCAAGGTTCTGCCTAAATGCTTTGCCAACAACTCCACATCTGGCTTCATATCATTCAGAAGTTCCGTCTTACTAATACCGCAGATAGCAGAATACTGGTCGAACATGCTGATATTATCCAGGTTGTTGATTTCACTAAAGATACTTAATTGAGAGAACTTAGTAATACCAGTAATAAAGACGAAACGCAACCAAGGGTCCAAGTATTTAATAGGACTATAGAAGTTCTTCATGATCAAACGGAGTTCTACCAGATTTTCCTTCTCATGCACGACATCCAGCAATGGAGCATCATACTCATCAATGAGAATGACTACCTTCTGCCCCGTCTGCTTATAAGCACGTTTTACCAGACATTCCAAACGCTGATTAGCCTTAATAGCCCAATCTTCCGTACCATAGATTTGTTCCAGTTGGCTTAGCTTACCTTCCAATTCATTGATTAAATCAGCAGGATTCATGTGCTTTGCCGTACTCATATCAAAATGAAAAACCGGATACTTTACCCATTCCTTCTCATAATCCCCAAGGGCAAGCCCATCAAACAGATTCTTTCTTCCTTCAAAATAAGCCTGAAGCGTAGAGACAAAAAGAGACTTTCCGAATCGTCTTGGGCGACTCAGAAACAGATATTTGGATCCATTTCTTATGAAATCCACAATATACTTAGTTTTATCCACATACACATAGTTTTCTTCTCGTATCTCAGAGAAGGTTTGTATGCCCACCGGATATTTTCTAATCTCTTCCATAGCTTTTCTTTTTTTTATATTCCGCTGCGAAGTTACGAAGAAAAATGCATATATGCAAAGGTTTTCATCGAAAAATTTCAATGTTAACAAAAACAACTCATAGTTTTATGACTCCTAAGTCTATGAGTTCCGAAGTGGAAAACATAGAGATAAAAGCAAAGAAAATAACACGGACAAATTGAATTTGTCCGGACAAACTGCCCGACAGTCCATAAGTCACGAATTTTTAACCATTTACAAACACCCGGACAAAAAAGCCGGACAAATTCAATTTGTCCGTGTTTATAATTTAACTTAATTATTTTAACTTTTCTTCGTTCATACACTACGCTGATGCAACCTTCAGCCCGTTCTTAAACCATATGCGAAAGTTCTGTAAAAAAAGAATCGCCAGGAACCTATTCTGTTGCTTCGCTGGCGATTCTGAGAGAGAGAGATTTATCTATGTAATATCGTGTTCTTATTCCGCCTGAATACCGAAGTACTCGTTGAGTTCGGCGATGGCAGCACCATCGACATTAGGAAGATCCTTCACCAGCTTGCCTTTCTCCAGCAGGAGGATGCGGGAGGAGATGTCGGCAACGAAGTTGAGGTTATGGCTGGAGATGATGACCGTGGTGCCCTGCTCCTTGCAGATACGCTGAATCATGTGGGCGATAGTCATCTGAGAAGATGGGTCAAGATAGTTGAAAGGCTCATCCAGGAGAAGAACCTTCGGATTGATGATCATCGCTCCGATGATGCCAATCTTCTGTCGGTTACCCTGAGAAAAATCACGGAGATACTTCTTGGTTCCCATGATTTCATCGTGCATAAAGCCCTCAAACTGAGCCAATCGCTCCTGCAGGGTTTCATCGTCAATGTGATAAACATCAGCGATGAAATCGAAGTATTCCTCAGGGGTGAGGAAGTCGATGAGGAATCTACCGTCGATGTAACTGCCGGTATATTCCTTCCAGGTCTCACTCTCGTTCACCTTCTGTCCATTGCTTTCCACGAAACCGTCATCAGCCTGAATCAGGTCGAGAATCAGACGGAGCAAGGTGGTCTTGCCCGCACCATTATTACCTACGAGTCCTATCAGCTCGCCCTTTGCAACACCCAGATTATCAATATCGAGTACGGTATTGCCATTATATATCTTTTTGAGATTCTGAATCTTGATATCCATTATTCTAATGTTTAATGTGTAGTGTTTAATGTTTACTTAGCTTTCCATAAACTTCTCCATGCGCTTATACTTGTTCTTCTCGAAGATGGCAGCTATCTTGGCGATGAACCATTTATGGATGGCGATGCTGAAGACTGCCAGCGTTATGCAGGTGATAAACCATGCCGTCTCACCGAAGAAATAATAGACAGCACAGACACCAGCCAGCGGGAAGAGAAAGGCGATGGCATAAAGATTAATCTTCAGATTAGCTCCCTGCATGCTGAACATGGAAGTCTGGAATATCTCCAGACGGGAAGAGAAGAGTGCCGTAGGCAGATTAAAGAGATTGATGAATACAGCCAGACAGAAACCGCTGATAAGCACCTGGATTCCGATTCCTACCTGCAGGAAAAGGAACGGAAGGGTGAGCAACAAGGCGACAGCACTCACCACCATATAATAATAGAAGCAATTCTGCAGCATCTGTTTAACCTTAACAGGCTTGGTCATCAAACCATGAAAGAAGTTTGCCTCAATGCCAAAGGTCCACTGCGACAACACCACCGATGGCAGCAGGATGGCACCCGCTACATAGAGGGTAGTCATAGCCACCTTGTCCCCCATTTCCTGTCCCGCTTCTGTCGGAAGCAAGGCAAAGAGATAGGCATCGAAAAGGAAGATGGCAGCAATCATAATCACCATCGTACGGACACGCTTTGCTCTCAATGTGCCGATATATTGCAGACTGAAGAGGTTGATATGGCTGAAACCACGGAACCTGGAAACCTTCTGCTTCTGCTCGTTATAAATCTTTTCGTGATAGAGATAGATGGTAAGTCCGGCGAATACCGCTCCGGCAAGGAAGAAGATACCCGCCCATCCCATCCATACCGGGAAAAAGGAACTCACAAACATATATCCTATCAGCACGGCAAACATTCCCATCCATCCCAATATCAAGGGCCATTTCAGAATCCACTCTGTTGCCTTGCGGTAGCAGGTGATGTAGATGCCGTCAATATAAGAGAACGCCAGAAACAGAAAGAAACTGGCAATAACCTGACCTACAGGCAGGAAATAGATAAATACAGGAAGCATAAGCACTGGAAGCACATAGTTCCAGAAGCTCACGAGATTGGTGGTGAGCAGGAACTTGTTCCAGATTTTCTCCGGCACAGGTCGCGACTTCACGTAATCATCCATCGCCGTAATATCCCGCTTCATCACCATCTTCATGATGATGTCTGGAATCAGCATACCGACAACGATACCGGCTCCCAACAGGGCAGGCATGTCTTCGCCCCCAAGTTCTCCCCCATTCTCGGTGAAGCTGAGAAAGAAGCTCACGCCCATCACCACATACAGGAAGATGATGTAGCACGCCACGAAGGCATCTCGCTTATGGAAGTTACGGCGCTGCTGCAACCACCAAAGCCTTAAAAGTAATCTCAACATAAATTATTCTTTTTATGGTTTACGGGCACAAAGGTAAACAAAAATAACCGAAATCTCCTATAAAATGATAGAAATAACTTAAAAATAACATTAGATGAAAAGTAAGAGAAAACAGAAAGAGAAGAAAAGAAAGAAAAGGCATATATGTGAAAACGGCATCTCCTCACGAAGATGCCGTTCCTTCTAAACTAACATTAACTTATATATCAACTATTCATCAAAACTATTATAAACCTAAAAATTATAATACTCTTATTCAGGCTGAACCGGCAAGATGTTATCATCCTCATCATAGAAGAGAGGAGCCACCTTTACGCTGCGAAGCCAGGTTGTATCATTTGATGGCACGCAGTCGTGATGGAACAGATACCACTGTCCCTTGTACTCACAGATGCTATGATGGGTTGTCCAACCTACTACAGGCTCCAGGATAACACCCTTGTAAGTGAACGGACCATAAGGATTATCACCTACAGCATAGCAGAGATAATGAGTATCACCGGTAGAGTAGCTGAAGTAATACTTGCCCTTATACTTATGCATCCAGCTGGCCTCGAAGAAGCGATGTGGATCATCAGCTGGCAATACATTACCCTCTTCGTCAACTATGACAACAGGCTTTGGCATTTCAGCAAACTGCTGCACATCATCCGTCATCATGGCTACACGAGATGGCAATGGGTTCTCCTTGCCTTCAGGGAGATGCTCATCCTTCAGAGCCTTGTTGTCCTTATACCACTGAAGCTGACCGCCCCAGATACCACCGAAGTAGCAGTAAATCTTGCCATCATCATCCTTGAACACACAAGGGTCGATGCTGTATGACTTGCGGATAGGGTCGGCATTCGGAATGAAAGGACCTTCTGGCTTATCAGCTACAGCCACACCTAGATGGAACACACCATTATAATCCTTGGCAGAGAAGATGAGATAGTACTTGCCATCCTTCTCTACTACATCGTTGTCCCACATCTGCTTCTCAGCCCATGGCACATCCTTCACGTCGAGAATCACACCATGATCGGTTACCTCACCTTCCATCACGTCGTCCATAGAGAGAACATGATAGTCTTTCATCTGGAAGTGACCGCCATCATCGTCGAAGCATTCGCCGCTATCCCAGTCATGAGATGGGTAAACATACAGGCGACCGTTAAACACATTGGCAGATGGGTCTGCCATATAATCCTTTGGGAACAAATATCTTGCTTTCATTGTTGTTTATTATTTTAAGAGATGTACAATATTATCTAAAGAGATTTTACTTAAAGAGATTGACGATTTCCTTCACCACTGGCTTCACCTCGTTGTTGCGGTCGATGAGCAGCGGATAGTTGGTTCTGCCAGGGATAGGCCAGCCATTCAACCAAGAGTGACCATCGTTGACACCCCAGAAGGTAACACGACTAATGACATCCTTGTGACGCTCTACAATCTTAAAGAGATCGAGATAACGCTGATTGAAGAGTTTCTGCGCCTTCTTGTCAAGTCCCTTCACGTATGGATTGTACTTCTTCTGAAGTTCAAACTTCTGACTGATTTCCGCTCCGCCGAATCCTTCCGGATTAGGAAGCATGTTCATATCTAACTCCGTCAGCATCACCTTCACGCCTTCACCAGCAAAAGCCTCGATGCTCTTCTCATACTCAGCATAGTCAGGATAATCAAAACCATTGTGGCTCTGCATACCTACTGCATCGATGCGGAGACCCTTCGCCTTCAAATCGCGAACCAGTTTGCAGATAGCCTCTCGCTTGGCTGGCTTCGAAGTAGAATAATCATTGTAGTAGAGTTCTACGTTAGGGTCAGCCTCATGCGCAAAGCGGAAAGCCAGTTCGATGAACTCCGGACCGATAATCTTATAATATAGAGACTTGCGGTAAGAGCCATCATCCTCGAAAGCCTCGTTCACAACGTCCCAACCCTTTACTCTACCTTTATAATGAGTAACCACATTCATAATATGGTTATACATTCTGCCGATAAGCACTTCACGGCTTACCAGATTACCCTTATCATCGGTAAACATCCACTTAGGTGGCTGAGAATGCCAAACCAGACAATGCCCGATCAAGGTCTTGCCGTTCTTCTCTGCCCAGTCGGCCAACTTATCGCCATCTGTGAAATCAAAGCGATTCACCTCCGGATGATTCTTCTCACCCTTCATACAGTTTTCGGCAACTACCTGGTTAAACTGTTTCTTCACTACTTCCTCACCTGCAGGGTCTTGTCCATCAGGCAAATCGGTATTAACGGCAGCACCTACCAGAAAGTACTTACCCATAGTTTCCTGGAATGTTGGGATTTGAGCTGCTGAGTTCGCTTTTTGAGCGAAAGCTGTTGAAGCAAGCATCAGCCCCAGTGCCAGAGTTGTGATCTTTTTCATGTCTTATATCTATTTTTCTCGTTAATAATTATAGTCTCTAGTTTTCTTCCTTGTGTCGGGCCTCAATCTTCTTGTTGATGTCGTCGATAACCTCATCGGTCAACTCATATTTAGAGATGATGAACATCGCCAAACCCAGCAAGATGGCAGGAATCACACATACCAGCCAACGGATACCCTCCTGTGCCAGAGGAGTCTGCTGCTCCAAATCGTTCATGAAGTAAGCACCGGCAGCATTACCTACCGACATCATGGCGAAGGCTGTAATGAAGAAGAGTGCCACGATACGGAGAGGACGGTTATGGAAGAATTCTGTCCACAGGTCACTCACCTTAACATTCTTGGTTTCCTTCTCGTCCATTACCACACGCTCCTTGGTTTGGGTAAAGCAGAATACCAGAAGGGCGAAACCTACCAGGGCAAAAATCAGCATGGCAACAAACCAAGCATTACTGTCGGTAGGAAGAGAGTTGCCCTCCTGAGCAGCTGCTGCCTGATAACCGGTCCATGCAAGAACTGCACCAGGAATAACACCACCCAGAGCCATACCTGCCTTATAGAAGATACCGGTCAGGGCATTGACGATGCCGGCAATACGCTTGCCGCTGGTATATTCTGCAAAAGAGATAACCTCTGGAATCAGAGCCCACATATATCCTGTAGCTACGATTACGCCTGTTGATTTGATGAACTGAGCGATATAAACCAGCGTGATATGATCCTTTACAGATCCCATCTTGCTGATGATATAAAGCATCGCCATACCCACGATAGCCACAGTAAGGAAGATGTAGAACATATTCTTCTTGCCCACCTTTTTCTTGATGGCAGGAACCAGTGGCATAAAGATGAAAGATGGCAAAGAGCCCAAACCCATGAAGAGTGCCATCTCGATAGGGAGATCCTTGGCTGCTGCGAGCATGGCTACCAAGATTGGAACACCTGCCGATACACAGAGTCCACCCACATTTGCCATAAACATACGTACAGAGGTAAGAATGGTTATTTCGTCTGTATCGCGAGTCAGCGAAGAGTTCAAGGCTCCGTAAGGTACATTGATCAATGTATAGAGCATAGACAAGCCTACGTATGTTACATAGGCATAGATAAGTTTGATGGTTTCTGTCTGTCCTTCCATACCATTCCAAAAACAGAGGATGGCAAGTACGGTGAGTGGCAAACCCGCCAGGACGAGATATGAACGATACTTACCCCAACGTGGATTATGCTTATCTACATAAGTTCCCACCAACGGGTCCCAGAGTACATCGACCAAGCGAACCACCAAGAACATGGTGGCAGCAACACCAGGATTAAGTCCATAGATGTCGGTGTAGAAGAACAACAGATACATGCAGATGGTCTGGTAGATGAGGTTTTGCGCCAAGTCGCCAGATCCGAATCCGATGCGTTGTAGCCAATTCAGTTTGTAGAATCCCTTAGATTCCTGTGTTACAGATGTCTGTTCCATATTTTATTCTGTCATTAAGTTTACACCTTATTATATATATAATATAAAAGATGCATATAATATATTTACTTCAATTTCTCTGCGGCAAACTTGCCCATTGCCTCATATCCCTTCGGATTGAGATGCAGCCAGTCGTCAGAATACTCTGCCTTCAGACGCTGAGGGTCTTTCGGATCGCGGGTCAGCTCATCGAAATCGATGACCTCGTCGAAGGCACCACTTTTTCTGATCCATTCGTTCACGGTCTGTCGCATCGCCTCATGCCAGTAAGAATACCAGCCGTTTCCCTTGGTTGGGGTGATGGTTCCGCCATACACCTTGATTCCCTTTGCCTTGGCTTTCGCTATCAGCACCTTGTAGCAGGCAATCAGGGTATCTGTTACATGCTCATAATTTCCGCTGCAGCAACCGATATCGTTGGTTCCCTCGAAGATGATGAGTTTATCCACACCTGTCTGCCCCAGGATATCACGGTCGAAACGCTTCATGGCCGGTTCGCTCAATCCGCCCTGTACCACACAGTTGCCACCGATTCCGAGATTCAACACGCCATATGGTTTCTCTGCATTCAGGGCATCCGAGAGGAAATCGGTCCAGCGGTTCTGATGGTTAGTAGTACTTCCACGGCCATCGGTAATAGAGTTTCCGAGGATAGCTACCACAGGGGTAGCCTTATCGGTCTTCACATCAATGGCAGAAAGATTGTACCAGTGGTCAGCCTTCTCCTGCTTATCGAAAGCTGCATCTGCAGGTTTCACCGCCTTGCCCTTTACATTACTTACTATATAAGAGGTAGTACGCGAACCACGATGGGATGTTGCATTCACTGGAGTCTGCTTGCCATAGTCGATGGTAATCGTAAGGCGCTGTCCACTTTTCAGGGCATATTTCAAATCATCAGAGAAGATAGCCTTGCCCGGAGCAATGGTTACATTCTTCTTGCCATTAAACTTGAGATACTTCACCGTCTTGGCATTGATTCCCCAATTGCTTGGAACATCAGTATCTGCAATATACACCGATTTGATTTCTACCGGCTCCTTACTCTGCTCGTTGCTGAGCTTCACTCTGAGTTCCTCTCCTCCAAAAGATACATGAACTATCTGTCGGCAAGAACGGTTGCTCAAGCTTTCCTTAGGCATATCTCCTTTACCAGTCCATTCCACTGCAGTAGCCCAAGTTCCTTTCCATACCTTCTGGGCAAAAGCTACAGAACTTGACGTAGCCAATACGAGCGCCAGCGATAAGATTTTGATTGCTTGTCTATTCATTGTTATTATGATGCTTTTAATGTTTCTATTGTTGTTGACGATGCAAATTTACTGATAAGTAATGAAATAACAGGTATTTAATAGTTACCATTACTTTTCTATTTGTTTCATACTTGCAAAAAGGGCACAAAAAGATAAAGAAACAAAAAGAAATGAAACATTTTGTTGCATTAGAATTTGTTTCTTTCATTGTTTTTTGTTATTTTTGCAGCCGTAACAACCTATTTTAAACAAGAAAACGGACAGAAAATATGAAGCATATCAGACATTGCCTAACGGCACTCTTCGCTATCACCATCTCGCTCATGGTATGGGCTGACAGTGGTGAACTTTTCACATCGGGCAAACTGTCAAGTTCGCTTATCAACTGCATTGTGCAGGATAAATACGGATATATCTGGGTGGGAACCGAATACGGACTCAGCAAGTTCGACGGCTACCGCTTTACCAACTATCTGCACAACGAAGAAGATACAACCTCCATTACTGACAACATTATCTCCGACCTGCTGGTAGATAAGAAAGGTAACCTGTGGATAGGTTGTGCCAAGGGACTGATGCGCTATAATTATGAGACGAACGATTTCACCCGTCTCCAGTTTCCTGATGGCAGAAAGCCACGTATCTATTCTATGGTAGAAAGTCACAATGGCGATATCCTGCTGGGTACTGCAGGATATGGTCTCTATTCTGTAAAAGACAGAAATACCCGGAAAGGAAGCGAACATCTTTTCGCTATCAGACAGGAAAGGCAATACGCTGAGCGCGATTCTGATGTATTCTTTACCCATATCTACGAAGATAAGCATCATTATCTCTGGCAGAGTAGCCACCTTTCTATCTTCACCCGTTTCATCAAGAAACAAGGCAAGGTGCAGCGCAAAGACTTCAAATCGCCATGCGGAGCACCTGTGGCTTTCATCCAGCATCGTCCGCAGACCATGCTCATCGCCTGTATGTATGGCATCATCTATTATGATTACCGGACAGGCCGCATCGCTGATGCCGGCTACGACTTTGGCGGTTATCAGAATAATGTAACCATCAACAATGCTACCTTCGACCACGAAGGCAACCTCTATATCAGCACCTCTGAACATGGTGTTCTCATGATCAGAAAGGGAAGCAACAGGGTAGAACAGTTGGAGAACAGCAACAGCAGTTTCAATCTGGCTACCGCCTTCGTCAACGATATCATCGAAGATAAGGACAACAATCTCTGGATAGGATGTTACAACAAAGGTCTGTACCTGATCAACCAGCGCCAGCAGGCTTTCAACAGCTGGAGTTTCTCTGCACAGAACTACATCATCGGCAGCAGCGTTTCATCTATTGCACAAGGCGAAAATGGTGAAACATGGTGTACGGTACAGAACAGTGGTGTGTTCTGTTTTGATGCTTCAGGCAAGATTATCGCCCATCCCCAGTCACCTGCCGGTACTTGCATCATCTATAAAGACCGACGTGGCGATTACTGGATCAGCAATGGCAGCGCACTCTACAGCTACAACCCTCATACAGGTACATACCAGCAGAAACTCACCTTTACCAGCGCCGGCATCTACTGTATGACTGACGATGCACAGGGCAACCTTTACATTTCTGTATACAGCAAAGGTCTATATATATATAATGTGGAAAGCGGCAAGGTTACTGTTCTGAATATGCAGCAAAGAGGCGATAAAGGATTCCTCTGCAACGACTGGGTACGAAGCATGGCGCTCGATCATACAGGCCATTTATGGATAGGAACCTCTAATGGAGTTTCCTGTCTCAATACCAAAACGCTCAGTTTCAAGGATTTCGGATGGCTCAACATTTTGAAAGACAGACAGGCGAATGGTATCTGCGAAGGAAAGAACGGCGATATTATCATCGGTACCGAAGAAGGACTCTATCTGTTTGACAGAAAGAGCAATAAGATTTCAGACTTCCCTCATGCCGAAGCGTTGAAAGGCAAGCAGGTCTGCAGCATCATCAAAGACCAGAAGGGTGACTTGTGGGTTAGTACAACCATGGGCATCTGGCAGTACGAACAGAAGAACAGACAGTTTATCGGGCACATCAACGGCAACGGACTTACTACCCGTGAGTACGTGCTGGGCTCTTCCATGCATACCGCCAGCGACCTTATCGCCTTCGGAACCAGTGACGGTATCACAACCTTCTATCCTGACGTTGTCAGAGCCAAGAAGATGGAACTGGGAGATGTACATCTCACCAACTTCATCATCAACGGAAAGCCAATCAACTGTATGGTCAAAGACTTCAGCATTCCTTACTCCCAGAATTCATTCACTCTGGAGTTCTCGCTGCTCAACTACAGGAACACCGACAATATCAGTTTCCAATACCGCATCAACGACGGCAAATGGAACAGCACCAATGAAGGCGCCAATGCCGTAGCATTCAACAAGTTGAAACCGGGCGACTATACGCTGGAGGTGAGAGCTACCAGCAATGGCAGATATTCCAAGAATCCTACCATCATCAACATCAAGGTATGCGACCCTTGGTATGCATCACCCGAGGCATATCTCCTCTATATCCTGATCACAGCAAGCGTCATCCTGTATGTCATCTACACATACGAGCGCCGCCGCAAGGCAGACCTGGAAGAGACCAAGATGCAGTTTCTCATCAATGCCACCCACGACATCCGCTCGCCGCTGACATTGATCATGGGACCGCTCAACAAGCTGAAAACAAGATTAACAGATGCCGAAAGCAAACAGGAAATCGATACCATCGACCGCAATGCCCAGCGCCTCTTGCTCCTGGTAAACCAGATACTTGATGAGCGAAAGATAGACAAGAACCAGATGCATCTCCATTGCCAGGAGACTCCGCTCAAGGATTTCCTACATGGCATCATATCGCTCTACCGCTTCAATGCACAGGAGCGCAACATCACCCTTGAGCTCAAAGAAGACGAAAGCCTCAGCAGCGATAAAGGCAAGCTGAAGGTTTGGATAGACCGCATCAACTTTGACAAGGTTATCTCCAACCTGCTCTCCAATGCCATGAAGTATACCTTTGATGGCGGAAAGATTACTGTTATCATAGGTAAAGACGAAAAGAATGCCATCATCAGGGTAGAAGATACAGGCATCGGACTGAAGGAAGAGAAGACCGACCGCCTCTTCGAACGTTTCTATCAGGGAAACAACAGCAGCGGTCTCCATATCGAAGGAACCGGTATCGGACTCAACCTCTGTAAGGCATTTGTAGAAATGCACAGAGGCAAGATTAAGGCCTACAACCGTACCGACGGCATCAAGGGTTCCTGCTTCGAAGTAAGCATTCCGCTGGGCAACAGCCATCTGCAGCCAGGCGAGATACTGGAAGAAGAAGACAAGAAGGAGCAGGAGATTACCAAAAAGAAAGTACAGGCCAACCGCAACTTCAATATCCTGATAGTTGACGATGACAACGAGATTGCCCAATACATCAAGACAGAACTGAGCGATTGGTACCGCTTTGAGCGTGCCTGCAACGGCAAGGAGGGTTTGAAGATGCTGCTCACCGGCAAGTACGACCTCGTGATAAGCGATGTGATGATGCCGGAGATGGATGGAATCACCATGCTCAAGAACATCAAGAACAACAGTAACATTAGCGATATTCCTGTCATCCTGCTCACCTCAAAGAGCGAGGTGGAACACCGGTTGGAGGGACTTCGCAGAGGCGCTGATGCTTTCCTGGCAAAGCCTTTCGACATGGAAGAGCTGCATATCCTTATCGACAACCTGGTGGATAATGTGCGACGCATCCGTGGCAAATACAGCGGAGCACAGGGCCAGAAGGCGAAGATTGAGCAGATTCAGGTAAAGGGCAATAACGATGCCCTGATGGAACGCGTGATGAAATATATCAACGCCCACCTTTCCGACCCCGACCTCAATGTAGAGAAACTTACCGAGGAGGTAGGTATCAGCCGTGCACAACTCCACCGTAAACTAAAGGAGATTGCCGGTGTTTCTGCCGGAGAATTTATCCGTAACCTCCGACTGGAACAGGCGGCACGACTCATCGAAGAGGGGCAGATTAATATCACGCAGGTAGCCTACTCTGTAGGTTTCAACAACCAGACCCACTTCTCTACCGTGTTCAAAAAACACTATGGCATGTCGCCTAGCGAGTATGCTGAAACAAAGAGAAATGAGAAATAAACAACAAATAGAAGAGAATAAGGTATTTTTTCGTATCTTTGCAGCAGAAACAATAACAATACAAACTAACGATCTGCAAAGATATGAAGAAATACCTCATTTTATTATTTACGGTACTTACATCACTCCATGTTTCTGCACAGAGTGATGGTTCACAGTTATGGCTCGGAAAGCAGTATGCTAACTCATGCCAAGTTATTTCACAGTTGCCTGATGATGCAACAGCCAAGATTGCCAAGCAGGAGTTGGAAAACAACTGGCGTGGCAAGAATGTTGAGCTCAAGATAGACAAGAGTCTCAATCTGGGCGAGGGCTATAACATCTACGCCCGTCCTGCCCAGCAAGGCGACAACATTCAGTACGAAGCAACTATCACCGCCAGCAATCCTATCGGTTTGCTCTATGGTGCCTACGAGTTAATTCGACTTCAGAACACCGATGCCTACAACACAGGTAGCGGTAATCAGCAGAACTTCAGCAAAGCTATCGATGAGACCGAGAAACCACAAGTGGGTCTCCGCATTCTCAACCATTGGGATAATCTCGATGGCAGCATCGAACGTGGCTATGCCGGAAAGAGCATCTTCAAATGGGAAGAAATCAAACTCGGAAAGAACGGCAAGGGCGGCAGCATCAGCAAGAGTCTGCACGACCGTCTTATCACCTACGCCCGTGCCAACGCCTCTTTGGGTATCAACGGCAGCGTACTGAACAATGTAAACGCATCGCCAAAGATGATGACTGCAGAATATATTAATAAGGTGAAGATCATCGCCAACATCCTGCGTCCTTATGGCATCCGGGTATACCTCAGCATCAACTTCGCTTCGCCTATGGCTTTAGGCTACACCAAGACTGCCGACCCACTGGATAAGAAGGTTCAGCAGTGGTGGAAGAAGAAGGCAAAGGAGATATATGCTACCATTCCTGACTTTGGCGGTTTCCTCGTAAAAGCCAATTCTGAAGGACAGCCTGGTCCTGGCGACTATCACCGCACACATGCCGATGGAGCCAACATGCTTGCCGATGCCGTCAAACCATACGGAGGCATCATCATGTGGCGAAGCTTTGTATATGGTGCTAACCATAAGGGAGAAGACCGTGTAAAGCAAGCTGTCAGCGAATTCAAAGGGATGGATGGCAAGTTCCGTGACAACGTAATCCTACAGTCAAAGAATGGTCCGCTCGACTTCCAGCCTCGTGAGCCATACGCTCCTATCTTCGACAACATCAAACAGACTCCACAGATAGCAGAACTTCAGATTACCCAGGAATATCTCGGTCAGTCGAAGCACCTCACCTATCTCGTTCCAATGTGGAAGGAATTCTTTGGCTTTGTTAATCCAGACAGACTGGTTGGAATCTCAGGTGTAGCCAATATCGGTGATGATGCCAACTGGTGCGGTCATCCGTTCTCACAGGCTAACTGGTATGCTTTTGGCCGATTGGCATGGAATCCTTCACTTACAGCCGAGGAGATTGCTCACGAATGGCTCGTACAGACCTACGAAAACCAGGACGAGAAATTTACCAAGCCGGTAGAGATGATGATGATGACTTCGCGCGAAGCTTGCGTCAACTATATGATGCCTTTGGGTTTGCACCACATCTTCAAGTTCGACCACCACTACGGTCCGGAGCCAGATGGTTTCATCGCAAGTTATCCTTTGGAATGGTGTCCGGTCTACTATCACAAGGCTGATGCTCAGGGTGTAGGTTTCGACCGTTCATCCAAGGGCACAGATGCTGTCGGTCAGTACCCTGAACCATATCGCAGTCTGTATGATAACATCGAGACCTGTCCTGAAGAATATCTTCTCTGGTTCCATCATGTGCCTTGGACTTACAAGATGAAATCAGGCAGCACTCTCTGGCAGGAACTCTGCATGAAGTACAACATGGGTGTGGCGATGGTAGAAGTGTACCGCGACTTCTGGCATACCTCAGCCAAGCAGTATATGAAGGGACATGAGCAGGAATGGCAACATACAGACTCTCTGCTCAATGTACAGTTGGAGAATGCAAAGGAATGGCGCAATACCTGTCTCAAGTATTTTCAAACCTTTTCTAAAATGAAGATCTATGAATAAGAACAATGTTTCTTCTACTGTAGACAAGTAATTAAAGAAAAAATTCATGAAAATCTGTCGTAATCTCACTTTTTTATCGAGATTACGACAGATTTCTCGTTTAAAAGTTGTCGTAATCTTGCTTTTTTTCTGAGATTACGACAGATTTCTCGATTTAAGCTGCTAAAAGTCCTTAGGAAAATGTGATGATTTAACAGAAAAGTCCTTAGGAAAATGTGATAAATATACTTAAAAGTCCTTAGGAAAATGTGATTTTACTTGCGTAATTCACTGTTTATTAGCATCTTTGCCAAAACATAATTTTTAGCGTATGGAAAGACTACTTATATCCCAATTGTTAAAATGGAAAGACAGTCACGGAAGGAAGCCACTCATACTGGAAGGTGCAAGACAAGTTGGTTCGCACCAGTCTCTTGCCATACGAGAGAAATAACAGTTCAAAAACCATCAACATCCCCCTCTATATGCTCTTTGTTCTAGACAAAGAATTAAAGGCAGAAAGTTAGTATTTCAGCGAAAGCGGCAGTTTTTGACAAAACTGCCGCTTTCGCTTGTTTTTCATAAGCAAAAGTGTATAAAAACCGCATATTTATAACAAAATATCGAGCAAAGTGCAACTTTTCTAGAAAAAAAGTTTGGTGATTTCCTAAAAAATGCTTAATTTTGCAGCCGATTAAAAATATTATTAAAATTTAGTGAAGTTTGAGATACTTCCCTATATATAATAAGGTATGGCAACATACCCACCCCCACCAGTTCGGAATAAGAGTTGGAGACGAGAAATGAGCCCCCACGCTCAATAAAAGTTGGGAGGATATGTAGTGAGAAAGAAATATAAAACATTATATATTTATTAATTAATTAAACGAGAGAGATTTATGGAAAAAAGACTCATGACAGTAGTTGCAGGTCTTGCTCTTAGCACGAGCATGGCTTTTGCACAAAGTCAAATCTCTGGTCACGTAACCTCTTCTGAGGATGGCAGCCCTGTTATCGGTGCTTCTATCAAGGTTGCGGGCACTAACACAGGTACAGTTACCGATATTGACGGTAACTTCTCATTGAACGCTCCTGCCGGAGCCAAGTTGGAGATTACATACATCGGTATGCAGTCTAAGACAGCCAAGGCTTCTTCTGACATGAAGATTGTTTTGGATGCTGACAATCATTCTCTGGCTGATGTCGTTGTTGTGGCATATGGTACAGCTAAGCGCCAATCTATTACAGGTTCTGTAACTGCTGTTGATTCTAAGGAAATCGAGAACCGTATCACTACTTCTGTAACAGGTGCGCTCGAAGGTGCTGCTCCTGGTGTACAGGTTAATAGCTCATACGGTGAGCCAGGTAAGGCTCCAACTATCCACATCCGTGGTGTCGGAACCTTGGTAAAGGATGCTGACCAGCCTCTTTATGTAGTAGATGGCGCAGCTTTCGATGGTAACATCTCTGAGTTGAACCCTAATGATATCGAGAGCATGTCTGTATTGAAGGATGCAGCTTCTGCTGCCCTTTATGGTAACCGTGCTGCCAATGGTGTCATCCTGATTACTACCAAGCGTGCAAAGTATGGCATCAAGCCTACTATCAATCTCCAGATCAACAATGGTGTTTACACTCGTGGTATCGGTGAGTATGAGCGCCTGAATGCTGACCAGTGGATGGAGGCATCTTGGTTGGCAATGAAGAACTACGCCATGTCGGGAAAGATGAATCTGGATGCTGCTGCGGCTGCTCAATATGCTACAACTCACTTGATTAGCGACTATGTAAAGCGAAATATCTACAATGCAAAGAATGATGCTCTGTTTGATGCAAACGGCAAGCTGATTGCTTCTCGCCTCTCTGGTTATGACGACCTCGATTGGCAGGATGGTGTTGAGCGTACAGGTCATCGTCAGGAGTACAACGTCTCTGGTGCTATAAGTGGCGAGAAGTTCAATGTTTATGCTTCTGCCGGTTACTTGAACGAGAAGGGTTATACCAAGAACTCTGCTTTCGAGCGTTTCACTGGTCGTATCAACTCTAAGTTCACTCCAAGCAAGTGGTTCGAGGCTGGTATCAACTTGAGTGCCAATGTATCTAATCGTCAGTTTAATGACAACGCTTCTGGTAATGCTTATGCTAACCCATTCTATGTCACCCGTTACATGGCGCCGGTCTATCCTATGTATATGCATAATGCAGATGGCAGCTATGCGCTTGATGAGAATGGAGAGAAGCAGTTTGATGTAACTTCTGAATACCTCTCTAACCGTAACATCGCATACGAGATGGTTGCGGACAAGGATAAGACCCGTCGTGCTGTTATTGACGCACAGGTTTATGGTAAGATCAATTTGCCATACAACTTCTCTGTGATGGTAAAGGCTAATGGTAACAATAGTACATCTAACCGCCAGTCTTATAACAACCCTAACATTGGTGATGGTGCTGCAAACAATGGTCGTTTGTCTAGCTATGCATACCAGTATGCTACCTATACAGCCCAGGAGTTGTTGACATGGAATCAGACCTACGGTAAGCACACCGTAGATGTTCTTGCCGGTCATGAGAACTATAGCTGGGAGAGAAAGCTTACCCGTGGTATGAACACCAATATGGCTGTTGCTGGCAACCTTGTTATGGGTAACTTCCTGACAAATTCATACTTCGAGGGATTTGACGATGTAGATAAGACTGAGTCTTATTTGGGTCGTATCCGCTATAACTATGATGAGAAATACTTCGCAGACTTCTCATACCGTCGTGATGGTTCTTCCCGTTTCGCAAAGGATGCACGCTGGGGTGATTTCTATTCATTCGGTTTGAACTGGAATGCCAAGAAAGAGAATTTCCTGCAGGATGTAGAATGGTTGAACGACTTGCGTGTACGTGCTTCTTATGGTGAGGTAGGTAACAATGCCGGTGTAAGCCTCTATGCTTATCAGGCTCTCTATGAGATTGACAAGAATGGTGGTAACACAGCCTTGATCAAGCAGACTTTACCAGCGCCAAATATCAAGTGGGAGACAACTCAGACTGTTGATTTCGGTGTAGAGGGTAAGCTGTTCGATCGTTTGAACTTCAGCATCGGTTACTTTGACAAGCGTTCTAAGGATCTTCTCTTCGAGGTTCGTTTGCCATATTCTGCAGGTTCATACCCTCATAATGAGGACATGTCTAATATGTCACAGTATCAGAATATTGGTACTATTTCAAACCGTGGATTTGAAATCGCCTTGAGTGGTGAAATTATCAAGAACAAGGATTGGAACTGGACCGTTTCTGCAGATGCTACAACCTTGAAGAATAAGGTAATCAAGTTGCCTGGAGGTAAGGATATTCTTCATGGCGTACAGAAGTATTCTGAGGGACATTCTGCATACGAGTTCTTTACCTATCACTTCGCAGGTGTTGACCAGATGACAGGTAATTCTTTGTATGATATTGCCGATGACAAGGTTGAGGCAGCTAAGGCTGATGGTACACTTGTAACCATTAATGGCAAGAACTATACAACAGAGACAGCCAATGCTGAGCGTAAATGGGCTGGTACAGCTCTCCCATCTGTATATGGTTCATTCGGTACAAACCTCCGTTGGAAGGACTTGAGCCTCGGTGTATTGTTTACCTATAGCTTGGGTGGCAAGGTTTTCGATGCTTCTTACAAGGGATTGATGAGCACAGCTTCTGCTTCATCAGCATCAGCTAACCATAAGGACATCCTGAAGTCTTGGAACGGTGTGCCTGAGGGAATGACAGAGACATCTCCAAACCGTCTCGATCCTAATGGAATTCCTGTCATCGACTTCAACCGCAGTACCTACAACAACGATACAAGTGACCGCTGGTTGACAAGCGCAGATTATCTCATCTTCAAGAATATCAACCTGAGTTACAACTTGCCAAAGGCATGGATCCAGAGTATGGGTATCCAGGGCTTGCAGGTTAAGGCTGGTGCAGAGAACCTGTTCACACTTACAGCCCGTAAGGGTATGAACCCTCAGTACAGCTTCAGTGGTAGTTCTGATGATACATACGTAAGTGCACGCGTATTCAACTTCGGTTTGTCTGTAACATTCTAAGGGAATAATAAAATAAAGAGAAAATAAAATGAAAAATTATATAAATAAGATATTCGGTTGCGCTATTTTAGCTTCTGCAACAATGCTGGCATCTTGTGGCAGCGATTATCTCGAAACCAAACCGACAAGTTCTGTTGGTTCTGAGAATGCGGTAGCAACAACAGAGATGGCTTACATGGCCTTGAATGGTATCGCTCGTTGCCAGACTACTCAGCATTATGCTTTCACAAAGGGCTTTGCTGGTGAGAATGCAATTATGCGTCTTTATGAGAACTTGCCAAGCCAGAATTATAATTATAATGCCTATGCATCTGGTTGGGCACCTATCCATAATCAGCAGTTCCATAATAGAACAAATACTATCTATGATGGATATGCTTGGTATTATTATTACCAGCTCATCGGTCAGGCTAACACTATCATTGCCCGTATTGATGCAGCAGCAGGAAGCGAGTCTGACAAGAAGTTTATCAAGGCTTCAGCCTTGGCTTTCCGTGCTTACAGCTACGAGAAGTTGATTCACTACTACTGCTATCGTTGGCAGGACAGCAACAATGGTGCTTCACAGGGCGTGGTTCTTCGTCTTGATGAATCTACAGGAGATGCTCCATACGCAACATTGGCAGAAACCGTAGATCAGATCTACAAGGATTGCCAGGAAGCGATTACCTTGTTTGGCGAAAGTGGCATCGACCGTCCTGCTTCTGAGGTTTGGATTCCTAATGCAAACGTTGCTCATGCAGTTTATGCACGTGCAGCTTTGTTCCGCCAGGATTACCAGACAGCTCTTGATCAGGCTAAGCTTGCTAAGCAGGGTTATCCATTGATGAGCAATGCCGATTATAAGGCTGGTTTCTGTGAGCCAACATCAGAGTGGATTATGGGTAGCTATGGTGATGCTTCTGAAAATAACTGGTATTGGTCTTATGGTACACAGGGTGCTTGTAATGGTCACTATGCTACAGCAGAAGGTATAACTACAGGTGCTGGAACCATCGGCCATGAGTTGATTTCCCGTATTCCTAACAATGATGCCCGCAAGCAGAACTTCCTGACAGAGGATAAGTTCCCTAACTTTGATCCAGCCAAAGAATCTGCATTTTATTGGACTTTTGGATACGTGGGATTAGAGCCAGATAATCAAGGTAATCCTTCAATCAGTGAGAAAAATGACCATTATGCACAGGCAGATTCCATTGTAAAAGCTCATGCAGTAAAAGGATTAAATGCACCTTATCAGGCTGGTTTCTACTATCTGGATGCAAACTTGAAGTTCTTTGTAACCGACCAGCCAGGTGTCAGCTACTTGCCATTCATCCGCTCTAGTGAGATGGTATTGATTGAGGCTGAGGCAAATTATTTCTTGCATCATGAAGCAGAAGCTCAGGCTGCATTGGTTGAACTGAATGCTACTTCTGGTCGTAACCCAGAATATACCTGCACCAAGACTGGAGAGGAGCTTCTTTCAGAGATTCAGGACTATCGTTGTCTTGAGCTTTGGGGTGAGGGCTTCGAGTGGAGCGACTTCAAGCGTTGGAACAAGGCTGTAGTTCGAAAGACTTTTAAAGAAGGTGGTAATGCACATTCGACTGTTGCTATCACCATCAATCCTGAGGATGGTAACAAGTGGACATGGGGCGTTCCTCTGAACGAGACCGACTACAATGCTGATGCAACTGCTCCGGAGATTAACTAATCAAATCTTTCGGAATAGTATAATATAATAAGGTGTATCCTTATTGCTCAACACAATGGGCAAAGGGATACACCTTTTTCTTTTTATCTCTCTCAAATATTTTCCCAAGAAGAAACGATGGCAATAGTATTTATACAAATCGGATTTTAATGGGATGCTTGAGAAACAAAGATCCTCAATACATGACAACATTTCTTATCCCGAACTGAGGTAAATACTGGCTCAGGGGAGATTGTCTTATCCACGGACAATCTCCCCTGAGCCTTTTTCTTTTCATTCTTGATAATCGCTTTTTGATTTATATACTTTCGTTCATGCGACTATCCTGTAGAACAATCGTAATACAAAATCAGCCGCAAGAATTTTTCTAACGGCTGACTTTGTGTACCACCTTCTTTTGCAGAGATATGGTTATAATGGAAAGATAATATATGTGGTATTTATAATTAGTTCATTCTTGCAGAATGGCACTTTTCTATATTTTAAGCATTAATAATTTAAACTGTTTTTGTCTAACAAGAAGTCTTTCAGCCCAATTGTAAGGATGCCATCTTCATTTCTCTTGGGCTTGATATCATCTTTCACAATGATTATTTTCTTGAAAGAGTCCTTAATTCTCAATAGTGATGCCGATTCCTGCGCCTCTTTTTCTAATGTTGGCATGGCGAAAGCTGACTGGATGTAATATCGCTGACTTCCTTGATTCACCACAAAATCCACCTCCAACTGCTTCCTGATCAACTTGCCACTTTTGTCTGGCTCTCTGACTTCCACCATACCCACATCTACATGATATCCTCTCGTACGCAATTCATTGTATATGATATTCTCCATGATATGTGTCTCTTCTTGCTGGCGAAAGCCTAAGAGAGCGTTTCTGATTCCAATATCCGAAAAGTAATATTTTGCCAAGGTGTTGATATACTTCTTCCCCTTGATATTATATCTGATGGCCTTTTCCACAAGAAACGCATCTTCTAAAAAGCCTAGATACTTGTTTATCGTCTGATGATGAATGGCCACATTCTTGACACTCTTGAATGTATTGGCAAGCTTCGTTGGATTGCATGGAGCACCAATGGAAGAGGCGATAATTCGCAGCAATTCATCAAACTCTCCCATGTTTTTTACCTTATGTCGTTCCAACACATCTACGAGATACACACTCTTATACAAGTTATTCAGATAATCTTCTTTTTTCTTATCTGTATCAAGCGTCAAAATAAGAGGAAGCCCTCCGTATGTATAATAATCTTTCCATGCATTGTCTGTGGTCCCTTTATATCCTTCACAGTATTCAGAGAATGACAATGGAAATAAATGTATCTCATCACCTCTACCACGAAACTCAGTCACTACATCCGTCGATAGAAAATGCGAGTTGCTGCCTGTAACATACACATCTGCATTTGATATATGCAGCAAGCTATTCAATACATCCGTAAACTCATCTACCATCTGTACCTCATCAAGCATGATGTAGTAGAGATTTTTGTCTGTTATCTGCTCCTTGATGTATTTCAACAGATTATCTGGATCACGCAATTCCTTATTGGTACGATCATCGAGGGCAACCTCTATGATATGGTCATCTGAAATCCCTTGCGAATTTAGATACTCATGAAATAACTTGAACAGAAGATATGACTTTCCACATCTTCTGATACCTGTAATAATCTTAATCAAGCCATTCCTTTGGCTTGCGATTAGTTGGTCTAAATATTGCTGTCTTTTAATATCCATAATTATACTATATTATCAAAAAGTGGCAACATTACCACTTTTCGTCACTGCAAAGATACAAAAAATATCTAAGAATGCGCAACTTTATTATCAAAAAGTGGTAAACTTACCGTTTTTCGTCACTGAAAAGACTCAAACGAAGGCTTTCACCATGACTTACAAGCAAAAACTGGTAGTTTTACCACTTTTCGTCACTTTCCCATTTTCTCGTTCCCCCAAAATGACATAAATGGGCTCAGGAGAGATTGTCTATACACGGACAATCTCCCCTGAACCGAAATACTACAAATGAATTGTGACTTTGTAATCACTGCATGTAGATCGAAAGGCCAAACAATAGATGTCGTCGAAAATTTTCTTTTTATCTCTCTCAAATATTTTCGACCTGTATGGTTGAAATAGTTTTATATCTCCTCGCAAGCCACCATTTCCGCTCCGCGGTAGATAACCACCAGCTTGTGGAGCTTTGTAGTCTTTACTGCTTCTCTGACCATATCACTGTCCGCATAGCGAGAGATTTGAGCTGAAGCCTCCTCGAAGAGCTTTTTTACTTGCTCATCTGTGGTTTGGCTCTTGCTATATTTCAACTCGATGATATATGAATCTACCATGTCCTTGTAGATGTCACAGAGCGGAGAGAGGAAGATGTCGGCATAGCCGCCGTCATTGTCCAGCTCAGAGATAGGGCGATAGAACTTGTTCTGGCTTGTCATCGCCAAGGTGAAGCCATGCACGAAAGCCTCTCCCTTCTGCTTGTCTCGCTGGGAGGAGTACTTCTTCAGGCAGTCGGCTATATACTCAAAGTATGGCTTGAATTGTCCATGATAAGCCAGTTTGCTCTCCAGTTTACCCTTGCTATATCTGTCATATACCAAGTCATTCTCCTTGTAGGTGTCGAGCAGGTAGGTGTACATCTGGTCACGCACCACCTCATTCGGGATGATGAACTTGGTCTCACCATCATAAGTTCCGTCTATCGTCACCATGCCGAAATAGAACAGCAGGCTGAGGAAGTTGTCTGGGTCGTTGATTCGCTCGGCAGGGAAGTTCTCGTTGAGCGTGCCTATCACGAATCCCTGGGTCACCAACTGCTGGATGATGCTAGCGTCGTGGGCGAACTCCTTGTCGTGGCGGATGAGCATCCGCAACTTGTCATAGTCGATACGGATGTTGGTCTCCACCATCTTCTTAGGGATTTGGTAATTGCTTCGGATGTAATTATCTACGAAGTTGAGCACCATTACCGAGTTGTACATGGTGGTCTCACCATATCTATCCTCTGCAAAGCAATAATTGTCGTACCAAGGCTTCATCACCTTGATCAGCTCATCGGTAGTGTGATTGAATGGCAGGACGCTGCCGTAATAATCCAGCATCTTTCTCACTTCTTCCTCAGTAAATCCCGTCATCTCATTGAAGTCGGGTGAGAGCGAGTAGTTGGTTCCGATGTTGAATCCGCTGGTCAGGTCGTCCATGGTCACAGGGCTTACTCCCGTGACGAACACTCTGCCCAGAGTATTGCCAGCCGCACCCTTTATGGTGTTGAAGAACTGGCGCAAGTATCCCTCTCCATGGGTCTGGTTGCGATACCTCACGAGATGCTCCTCATGGGCAAGAATCATGTTGGTGAAGTTGTCGTACTCATCGATGAAGAGATAAATCTTCTTTCCTACCTCCTGGCATTTCTGGCACAAGAATCTCAGTTGAGACACTGCATCTGTTAACTTTTCCATTCCTTCCTTGGTATCAGCAGGAAGAATATGTGCATAGATGTCACAAAAGAAATTGAACACAAGGCTACAATGGTTGTCGAGTCCATCCTTATAATCATCCAATCCTGCTGCCACCTCGGCAAAATTGAGGTGGATGATGAGATATGTATTATGCTCTGGTGTAGGATTCTGCCCGATGTATAGCTTGCCAAAGATTTCATCAAACTTGTCTTTCTTGTTGATGTCATAGTAATTTTCAAGCATGGAGAGGGTAAGTGTCTTGCCGAAACGGCGAGGGCGAATGAAGAAGAAATACTTGTTGGATTCTTCTATTTGCTCTATGAAAGGAGTCTTGTCCACATAGTAACAATCCTCTTTTATGACATCCTCAAAATTCTGCATGCCGTATGGTATGCGCTTGCGATAAATGCGCTTTGGTCTTACTATCATAACTCAGTTTGATTATTCGTTTTTGAATCTGATGGCAAAGATAATACTTTATCTCCTAATCTCCAAAACTTTTCCCGAAAAACTTCTAACACGATGCAGCAAAAATTACGTCCCGATGTAGCATTTGATACGTCCCGATGTAGCAACAGACGCGTCGGGACGTAGCAACAGATACGTCCCGACGTAATTTTTCGAAAAGATCTTTGGTATATTCCATTTTAATTATTATCTCTGCAGCGCAGTCCCAATAAGGTCCTCTCCCAGATTATTCGATGCTGGTGATGCCCGGGGGTAATTCTTCTGTTTATTTCCCTCATTCTCAAACATTTTTCAATAATTCCTTGCATCTTTCAGAAGAAAAGCGTATCTTTGCAGAAAAAAGAAACGATGCCAACAATATTTATATTTTTCGGATTCAGATTCATATTTTATTCTAATGATCATGAACCAATTCATGTCCATGTTATCAAGGATGGAAATGAAGCAAAATACAATGTATCTCCTCTAACCCAGATTTATAATCATGGATTCAAAAAACATGATATTGCTTTGATAGAATCTATTATTTCTGAGAATGAGGCGGTCATTATAGATAGATGGAAAGAATATTTTAATCAAAAATAAGATATTATGGAGCAATATAGAGTAAATCGCGTTTGGGTTGACGATGCCCATATCTGGGCAGAAACCCAAAATGGCTGGAAGGCTAACTATCCTTTCAGCCGTTGGAGCCGTCTTGCTAACGCCACACCTGCCCAGCGTAAGGCTTTCGTATTGAGCAGATATGGTATCCATTGGCCTGAATTAGACGAAGATTTATGCTTTGAAGGACTATTCGCAGATGCTGGTATATACAAACCGTCAAATGCAGAAGATACTATTTATTATCAAGCATAACAATGCGGCTGAATAAGCGTAACGAGACGGCTCATCTGGCGCAAGGATACGACTGCGCTGGGTCAAAGATATAGATTAGGAGGTTCAAGCAGTCGGTATCTGAGGTTCAGAGAGACTGTATCTGAGGTTCAAGCAGACTGCTTCTTGATGATTTCCACTAGGCTCGACAGCTCTGCTGAGCCTAGTCAGCAGCTCTGCCGACTGCAGTCAGCAGGTCTGCCGAGCCTAGTGACAACACCTCTTTATCGTACAACTACACACTCTTTAGTCGTACGACTGTATACCCTTTAGTTGTACAACCATAAGCCTACTGTTGTACAAGTATAAACTCATTGACAGTACAATAGTAGTTTTACAACTCAAACATTTTCCCAAAAATCCTTGCTTCTTTCAAAAGAAAAGCGTAACTTTGCAACCGAATATTAATTTTAGGGGGAAATCTATATGGAAGAGCTAAAAGATAAATACATTCGATTCGATTGGGCAATCTTGCACCAACTTCACCAGAAGGCGAACTTTGGTGTACTCGAGGGCTTCCTGACCGTGTTTCTGAATGAACCTATCAAGATTGTTGAAATCCTAGAAAACGAAGGAAACGTGCTGGCAGAAGATAAGTTCTATCGAGTAGAAATCAAGGCAAAAAATAGTAACGGTGAAGACATTCTCGTCGAGATACACAATATAACAAGATTGTGTTATCAGGAACGTATATTTTATGGCGTAGACAAAGCTATTACCGAGCATATCAATCTCGGCAACACCTACAAAGAAGTAAAAAAGGTATATTCCATTAGTATACTTTATTTTGACCTTGGCAAAGGGTCGGACTATATCTATGTAGGACAAAACAATTTTATCGGCCTGCATACGCAAGACCAACTCATCATCAGTACCAAGGAGAAAGATACAATCGTGAGAAAGTCGCCTGCCGAAATATTCCCAACCTATATGCTAGTGCGCGTAAATGAGTTCAACAAGGTTGCCAAGTCTCCATTGGAGGAATGGGTTGATTACCTCAAAAACGGAGTCATCAATCCTGACACGAAAGCACCAGGATTGCAAGAAGCTCGCGAGAAGCTGAAATACTACTCTATGTCGAATGCCGAACGGCACGCCTACGATGAACATGTCAATGCCATCATGATTCAAAATGACGTTCTTGGAAACGCTAGATTAGAAGGGCATGCGGAAGGTAGAGCAGAAGGCAGAGCAGAAGGTAGAGCAGAAGGTAAAACTGAAGAAAAAAATGCCATCGCCCTAAAAATGCGTCAAGCAGGTCTGCCTATAGAGCAAATCATGCAATTCACAGGGCTATCGGAAGAAAATATCAAATCATTATAACAACAAGGTGAAAAGATTTATAATGATACTATGCTTCATCTGCACATACACACTACAGATGGCGGCACAAACATGGATTGGAACTTGGGCTACGGCACCGCAGACTGTGGTGAAAGCGTTTATGCCCTATAATAACAACATGACAAAACGTTCGGTTCGCCAGATAGTAAAAGTAAGCGTGGGAGGCGACGTGATAAGACTGAAACTGAGCAATATCTACTCGATGCAACCCATAGTGATACGCTCCATCTATATCGCCCACGCCAAAGACTCCTTCAAGATTGATGCCAAATCGGCCCAATACTTCAAGTTCGGCAACAGCTACAAAGCTACCATCCCTGCCGGCAAACAGATAGTGAGCGATGCCCTGAAGTTCAATCTCAAGAACCTGGAGCGCGTAGCCATCACCATCAACTACACCTCGGCTCCCGATGTGCCTACCGTCCACATGGGCTCACGTACCACCTCTTATATCATGAAGGGAGTAACCAATGCCCACTCCAACTTCGAAAAGGCTTTCCGCGAGAACCACTGGTACAACATCAGCGGCATCGATGTGTATACGATGAGCACCAACATGAGTGCCATCGCCATCATGGGCAACTCTATCACCGACGGCAAATGTTCTACGGATAATGCCCAGAACCGGTGGCCGGATGTTATGTCGGAGATGCTGCAGCTGAAACATAAGATAACCAACCAGGGTGTACTGAACCTGGGCATCGGCAACAACCGCGTAACCGTGCCGGGCGGTTTCGGGGCACTCGCCAAGGAACGCTTCGACCGAGACATTCTGATGCAAAGCGGCGTAAAGAAGGTAATTATCTTTGAAGGCATCAACGACATAGGTGCTGCCAAGAGCGGCAACAGCGAGACGGTAGCCCGCCAGATTATAGAGAGCATACAGGGAATGATGAGGAAGGCGAAGGCACGGAAGATGAAAGTTTATCTGGGCACCATCACGCCTTTCAAGGGTGCCGGCTACTACAGCCACTTCCACGAAGCAGCCCGACTCTATGTAAACGACTGGATTCGAAGTCAGGCAAAGAAAGCAGATGGCATTCTAGACTTCGCCAAGCTGCTTCAAGACCCGAATGATGACAGAAGGATGAAGCGGGAATATGCCAGCAACGACTGGCTCCACCCGAACCCTGCAGGCTACAAGGCGATGGGAATCTATGCCGCTGATATCATCAAATAAGAAAAAAGCCGCCCTATTACAGGCGGCTTTTACTATATATAATAAGATGTTTTACTTCAAGACAATCTTGCAATCATCCAGGCTCTCTACGGTAGCGAGCGCCTCATAACGGATTCCCTCCTTGCGCAGGAAGTCACCACCATGCTGGAAAGCCTTCTCGATGATGAAACCCATCGCCTCTATCTTGGCACCAGCCTTCTCGCAAAGGTCCATCACGCCCTTAGACGCATTACCATTGGCAAGGAAGTCATCGATAAAGATAACATGGTCCTCAGGAGTAAGATAACTGTTGCTCACACAAACCGTATAATCGCGGTCCTTTGTAAAAGAGTGAACCACAGAGGTAATCATACCCTCCATAGTCTTAGGCTGCTTTTTCTTCACAAATACAACAGGAAGATTGGTCAGATAACCTACCATGATGGCAGGCGCGATGCCCGAAGCCTCAATAGTAACAATCTTGTTGTACTTGATATCCTTGAAAAGGCGCACGAATTCCTTAGCTAAGTCCATCATCAGAATAGGGTCCATCTGATGGTTTACAAAGCTGTCTACTTTTAAGATTCCACCAGGAAAGCATCTGCCCTCCTGCATAATTCTTTCTTTCAGTAAATCCATTATGACTTGAACTTTAATATGATTATTGGGTGCAAAATTACTACTTTTTTCGCAAACAAGGAAGTTTATCGCCCAATAATTTTGTTTTGTCTGCAATTTAGCGTAATTTTGCAGCAGAAATGAATAAGATGTTCAGGGAGCATGATATGATACCCCCTATAAAACTATAAGAATATGAATCCATATATCAAACAATTCCCCGACCTCATGGCGGGCAAGAAAATCATGTATGTTCACGGTTTCCTCTCTTCTGCACAGAGCGGCACCGTAAAGATGTTGCAGGAACTGATGCCGAATGCCACCCTCCTGGCTGAAGACATCCCGGTACATCCGGAAGAGGCCATAGAGATGCTGCAGAAGATGGCGGAGACTGAGAAGCCCGACCTCATCATCGGTACCTCGATGGGAGGCATGTATACCGAACTGCTGAAAGGATTCGACCGCATCCTCGTAAACCCTGCCTTCGAGATGGGCAATACGATGAGCAGCATGACCGGCAAGCAGGAATTCCAGAACCCGAGAAAGGACGGAGTGAACGAACTGATGGTTACCAAAGGCCTCATCAAGGAATACCGTGACTTTACCGAGCGTTGCTTCCAGGACATTACTCCCGAGGAACAGCAACGTGTTTACGGTCTCTTCGGCGATGCAGATCCGCTGGTCCATACCTTCGACCTCTTCCATGAGCACTATCCACTCGCCATCCCATTCCATGGCGAGCACCGACTTATCGACAAGGTAGCATTCCACTATCTCTGTCCGGTTATCCGCTGGATTGACGACAAGCAGAACGGCAAGGAGCGCCCTATCGTATACATCGACTTCGATGCCCTGCACGACAGTTACATGAAGGCAACCAGCTCGATGCACAAGGCTTACGAAATGCTGATAGAGCATTACAACGTATATATCGTAGCCCCAGCGCCAACCAACGACCATGAATACATGGCGAAGGTACAGACTTGGGTGGAGGAATACCTCTCTACCCCAGCCTACAACCACATCATCTTCTGCAACCAGAAGAACCTGCTCTACGGCGATTACTTCATCGACCCTAGCCCATGCGATGGTTTCATGGGTACGACGATAGAATACGGCAGCGATGAATTCAAGACCTTCGAAGAAATCATCACCTTCTTCGAAAGACTGGGAGGACAGTGATTTAGTTAATAGTTTATAGCAAAAAAGGTGCAACTCACATTCTTACTTGTGAGTTGCACCTTTTTATCTATAAATATCTTTGATTCTTATGCCTTATCCAGATTCTTCGGCAACACGAGGTTCAGGATAACGGCGAGCAGGAAGACTACTGCCACACAGTTATCTGCAAAAACGGTGCGTACAATCTCTGGGAAGATGTTGAACATACCTGTTGCAGATGTGAATCCGAGACCTACGCTGAGCGAGAGGCTCACGATGACCATGTTGCGCTGAGAGAAGCCGGTACGCGCCATCATGCCGAAACCGGCAAAGAGGATGCTACCGAACATCATGATGGTACAGCCGCCCAATACAGCCTGAGGAATCGTAGTAAGTACATAACCGATAGCTGGGAAGATACCACCGATAATCATGATAATGGCACCCATGGCAATAGTAAAGCGGTTCACCACTCCCGACATCGCTGCCAAACCTACATTCTGGCTGAAAGAAGTGATAGGAGTACAACCGAAAAGACCAGAAACCGAACTGACGAAACCATCGCAGCAGACTGCCGCGCCCATCTCCTTGGTCTTAGGATCACGCTTCAACGCACTGTTGCAGAGCGCAGAAGTATCACCAATCGTTTCTGTGGCAGAAACCAGATATACAGCTACCACCGAGAGAATAGCACCGATATTAAACTCAGGTGTAAATGGAAGAAGCTTTGGCAAAGCTACGATAGAGAGACCAGAAAGTCCACTGAAATCTATCATTTCCATAAACAGAGCCAGAACATAACCTACCAGCAGTCCTACCAATACAGAGAGTGAACGCAAGAAACCCTTGGCGAAAATCTGACAAAGCAGACAAGCCAGCAAAGTGACAGAACCCACAACCCAATTGTTCATGCTACCGAAATCAGCAGCACCCTGACCACCCGCAAAAGAGTTGGCACCAACAGGAAGGAGCGAGAAACCGATGGCTGTTACCACAGTAGCGGCTACTACAGGCGGAATAAGCTTGATCCAATACTTGGCGAAAAGTCCGAGTGTCCCTTCTACCAGACCACCAATGATGACAGCGCCTACCAAAGTACCCATACCATGAGCACCCGCAATGGCGATGGTGAGCGAAAGGAAGGTGAAGGAGATACCCATCACGATAGGAAGGCGAGAACCAATACGCCATACCGGATAAAGCTGCACCAAGGTACCGATACCGGCGATGACCATACAGTTCTGGATAAGCACGGCGCTCACCGAACTGTCCAGACCTATCGCACCAGCGAGAATCATGATTGGCGCAATATTGCTGACGAACATCGCCAGCACATGCTGAAGACCAAATGGGAGTGCTTTACCTACGGGCACTCTGCCGTCTAATTTGTAGAGATTTTCTATTGACTGTTCCATTGTCGTCATAATAATTAGAGAAATTCCATTATCCATCAATTCAGGGTCTTTTCTGAATTTGGCGACAAAATTACAAAGAAAATCTGAGAAATCGTTCCTTTTCTCCATTTTTCTCTATCCCGCATGATAGAATACAAGAAGAATCTACGAAAAAAGGAAGGCTGCTGTTCATATTCCGTGCAACCTTCCCTTTTTATCTTATTAATTAATACTCCGTCTTTTCCGCATTTTCCTCCCACATGCGGAAAGCACCGAGCGCCTCATCGCGCATCAGGGCAATCATCGGCTTGTGGCGGTCTTCTATCTTGCGGTCTATCTCCTCGTAGATAAACTCATCATCGAAACCTATCTTTGCCGCATCCTTCCGGTCGTTGGCATAATAGATACGGTCGAGATGTGCCCAATAGATGGCACCCAGGCACATCGGGCAAGGCTCGCAGGAGGTATAGATCTCGCAACCTTCCAGATTGAAGGTCTTCAGTTTGCGGGTAGCCTGTCGGATACAGTTCACTTCGGCATGAGCCGTAGGGTCGAGGTCGATGGTTACACTGTTGGAAGCCTCAGCGATGATAATACCATCCTTGGCAATCACAGCACCAAAAGGTCCGCCACCCGTCTTCACGCTATTCTTTGAGAGCTCAATGGCTCTATGCATCAATTCTTCCTTTGTCATTGCTTAATATTTTTAGATTAATAATACCCCTTCTTTCAATTGGGGGCTACAAATATACAAAAAAGAAATGATACGGCAAGTATTTCATGCATTATTTTTTAGTACTTTTGCTGCAAAGATACACTTTTTCGCACGAATATCCGACACTTTACTACATTTTTTTGCACGAACGCCCTAAATTTCCTTAAATACGCATTCCTGTTCAACAGTTAATTATCAATAATTATAAATACCTTTATTATAAGAGTAGTTATAATTTTCGTAACTTTGTAGCCTATGAATCAAAACAATATCAGCGCCGCAGAACTCTTCCTTAGGGTAAGAGAACTTTTGATACTCCCCGAACTGGAGCCGAAGACACGCAACAAGATGATGCACGATACGCTCATCCTCTGCTGCCACGAAGGAGTAAAGGAAACGAAACAGGCTTTCGGTAACCTTTTCTCCCAGGTAGATTATCTCTGTAAGGCTCACGGCATCAAGGTGGCAGACAAGATTGCCATCCAGACCATGCGCCGACACAGCAATTCGCAGGAACCGCTCTCAAGCGAAGATTTGAAATATGATGCACGTGCCCTAGCCATCTTCATCTCTGCCGTATTCGGAGTGGATGTTCCCCACGAGCTGAACGTGCTCATTCCCCATACCAACCGCCCTTATCAGAAAGGACTGGAAATCAACAACCGCCGCATCCGCTGCATCGTGAAGAACTGGGACAGCGATTTCATCCGCGTGGATATTGACCAGGATGCTGACGAAGAGGAATATCTCGTTCAACTGAAAGATGAAGAGAACCATATCGACCATACCTACCTCTGGGATATCCTGAAGGAAGGTATGCAGCTCAACCTGCTCGACTGTCAGGTGAAACAGCCCGTCATCACTCCCCGACTCATCGTGGTAGAACCCGATTATCTGGTAGATATCAGTAGTATCGCCACCTGCTTTACGGCTTTCGGTCATCATCCCCTGCTCTATCTGCTGAACCAGATGAAGCCCCGCGCCAACACCCAGGCTACCCTGCTCGGTAACTTTGCCGGTGCTGCGCTGGATGACATCATCAATACAAACGGCAAATACCAGATGAACGAAACCATAAAGACGAATTTCAGGGAGAAAGCACTGGAGTTCTGCACCTGTCCCTGGTTTGATGCCAAGAAATTCTATACCGATGCCAACCAGCAGGCATTCAATCTGCAGCAGGTAGTGGATATTCTCTTTCCCCGCACCGCATCGCAGGCACAGATGTCAGCCTTCCGTGGCGAAAGTCTTTACGACAGGAAGAAAGCCATCCTCGAACCTTCGTTCGTCTGCGAAGCACTCGGCATACAGGGACGTGTGGACCTGATGACCACCGACTGCAAACTGCTGGTGGAACAGAAATCGGGACGCAACATGAATATCGAAACCCATCAGGTAGATCCGGGTTATCACAGTTATCAGCTGGAGCCACACTATGTGCAGCTGCTGCTCTACTATGGCGTATTGCAGCACAACTTCAAGCTGAGCAACGACCGCGTAAATATCCGTCTGCTCTACTCCAAGTATCAGCCGCAAGACGGACTGATGGTAGTAGCGTATTACCACAAGCTCTTCCAGGAAGCCATCACTTACCGCAACCAGCTGGTAGCCGCTTCTTTCGAAATAGCCAAGGAAGGTTTTGAACATGCACTCAACGAGTTTACACCCGATGTGCTCAATGTAGCAGGCACGCAGGACTTCTTCTACAACAAGTATCTGAAGCCGCAGATAGAAGCCATCACCAGTCCTCTCCACAACCTCACCCCATTAGAGGAGGCTTACTTCTGCCGCATGATGACCTTCGTGTTGCGGGAACAGATGATCAGCAAGGTGGGTGCACAGGAAGGAACGAACACATCCAGTTCCGACCTCTGGACCATGCCACTCGCCGAAAAGAAAGATGCGGGCAACATCTATACCGACCTGCACATCATCCGAAAGGAACAGAGCAGCGCAGGAAGCGGATATGATACCATCACCCTGAGCGTGCCCGACCAGGGAAAGGACTTCCTGCCCAACTTCCGCATCGGCGACATGGTATATCTCTATACCTACAAGCTGAAGGAAGAACCCGATGTGAGAAAGGCTATATTATATAAAGGTGTACTGCAGGAGATTCACAGCGATGAGATTGTGGTGCATCTCACCGACGGACAGCAGAATGCCGATATCTTCGAGATGAATCTGCCTTACGCCATAGAACATGGAACGAGCGATGCATCGACAGGCGGAAGCATCCGCAACCTGCACCAGTTTATCTGTGCACCCAAGGAGAAACGCGACCTGCTGCTGGGACAGCGTGCTCCGCAAAGAGATGCCTCGCTTACATTAACCAGACATTACGATGACGTACTGGACGACATCATTCTCCGTGCCAAGCAGGCACAGGATTACTTCCTGCTCGTGGGACCTCCGGGAACAGGAAAGACCAGCCGTGCCCTGAAGTTCATGGTAGAAGAAGCATTGAACGATGGAACGGAAATGCCGACAGCAGAAAGCATCACCGCTGGAGGCAAGACGGCTCAGCAGCCTGCATCCTCCATCCTCCTGATGAGTTATACCAACCGTGCCGTGGATGAAATCTGCGAGATGCTGGTAGATTCCGGCATCCCATTCCTTCGCCTCGGCAGCGAGTACTCCTGCGATGAGCGGTTCCGCCCTTATCTGATAGAGAAGGCTATCAGCGACTGTCCGAAGCTCGAAGCCATCAAACAATATATAATAGGAACGCGTGTAATCGTGGGTACCACTTCGATGATGACCTCCAAGCCGTTCATCTTCTCGCTGAAGCACTTCAAGCTTGCCATCATCGACGAGTCGAGCCAGATACTGGAGCCTAATCTCATCGGTCTCCTGTCTGCCGTGGATAAGTTCATCCTCATCGGCGACTACAAGCAGTTGCCAGCCGTGGTACAACAGAGCGAGCAGGATTCAGGCATTCCTACCATCAACGACAGTCAGAAAGGTGGCGTCATCGACATGAGCATCCTGCAGGACATCTGTCTTACCAACTGCCGCAACTCCCTCTTCGAACGTCTGATTCATTGGGAAGATCACGAAGAGCGCAGCGAATTCATCGGCATTCTGCGTCGCCAAGGCAGAATGCATCCCGAGATTGCAGAATTTCCTAACCGGATGTTCTACCGTAGGGAGAAACTGGAACCCGTGCCATGCCCACACCAGTTGGAGACGGAGCTGTCATATACTCTCCCGTCAGAAGATGCGCTCGACGACCTGCTGAAGGAGCACCGCATGATATTCCTCCCATCCAAATTCTGCAAGGAACCGAATGTATCCGATAAGATCAATGCCAACGAGGCAGCAATCGTGGTAGACCTGCTTCGCCGCATCCACCGCTTCTATGGAGAACGTTTCGATGCCAAGAAGACGGTAGGCGTCATCGTTCCTTACCGCAACCAGATAGCCATGGTGCGCAAAGGCATCGAGAAACTCGGCATTCCGGAACTGGAGAAGATCAGCATCGATACCGTAGAACGGTACCAGGGCAGCCAGCGAGATGTCATCATCTACAGTTTCACCATCCAGAACATCTGGCAGCTCGACTTCCTTGCCGGCAACAGTTTCGTAGAAGACGGCGCCATCATCGACCGCAAGCTGAACGTAGCCATCACCCGTGCCCGAAAGCAGATGATTATGACAGGCAACCCGGAGATATTGCGCAATAATCAGATTTTTAGCGAATTAATGAACTATGTGAAGGAAAAAGGAGGATATTTTTAAAATTTCCCCCAAAAAATTTGGTGATACGGAAATAAAGTCCTATCTTTGCATTCAGATTATACACAAAAGGATAAACAAGAGACATAAATACAGATATAGGATTCCGGTGCTCCACTGGCACTGGAATTCTTTATTTTTTATGCTACTTGCCAACCGATTATTAATAACATTAAAACAACAAGAAAATTATGGCTTACATGTCACAAGAAGGCTACGACAAACTCGTAGCTGAGCTGAAACAGCTCGTATCTGTAGAGCGCCCTAAGGCATCAGCCGCAATTGCTGAAGCCCGCGACAAGGGTGATTTAAGTGAGAATTCTGAGTATGATGCCGCTAAAGAGGCACAGGCTCATCTGGAAGATAAGATCAATCGCCTGAAGCTCACCATTGCCGAGGCCAAGATTATCGATACCAAGCAGCTCAGCACCGACAGCGTGCAGATTATGTCGAAGGTAGAGATGACCAACATGGCTAACAAGGCAAAGATGACTTATACCATCGTGAGCGAGAGCGAGGCAAACTTGAAGGAAGGCAAGATTTCCATCAAGACTCCTATTGCACAGGGATTGCTCAACAAGAAGGTAGGTGAGGTTGCAGAGATTAAGATTCCTCGCGGCACCATCAACCTTCGCATCGACAAGATTTCATTTGAATAAAACGGAATAAAAGGAACTATCATATCGGCAGCGATGCCCGTATGAAGGTTCCTTTTTATGTTATATGTAAGCCAACCCGATATACTCTATAGAAAATGAAAGTAGCCGATGCAACGACTTCAAAAAGAGAATAACATAATATAAAATGTAAATTATAAATTATTAATTATAAATTGATTAGCGATTATGGCAAGCATTTTTTCAAAGATTGCAGCAGGAGAGATTCCTAGCTACAAGTGTGCAGAAAGCGACAAGTTCTATGCTTTCCTCGACATTAGCCCTATCGGCAAAGGTCATACTCTGGTAATTCCTCGCAAGGAGGTGGATTACATCTTCGACATGGAGGATGCAGACCTGGCTGAGTTTGAGGTTTTCGCCAAGAAGGTAGCCAAGGCCATCAAGGCAGCCTTCCCATGCAAGAAGGTAGCTCAGGTAGTATTGGGTCTGGAGGTTCCTCATGCCCATATCCACCTCATCCCAATGAACAGCGAAGCTGATGTAAACTTCCGCAAGGAGCATCTTAAACTCACAGAGGAAGAGTTCAAGGAAATTGCTGATAAGATTTATACAGAATTCAAGAAACTTTAAATGCAAGAAGTTTCAAACAGAAAAAGAGCTGCGAATATGCTTCGCAGCTCTTTTTATATCTTTATTTCATAAGCTCTTGCTTAGACGAACTCATCGCCTTTCTTCATCTGCACCTCGTTTACATATTTACGCACCAGGGCAGAAGAATCTTCTTTCTTGCATATCAACAATACATTGTCATTCTCGGCTACTATGAAACCATCCAGTCCGTTCAATACAGCCAGCTTTCCTTTAGGCAACTTGATAACATTGTTGTGACAATTCTCCATCATCACATCGCTGTCAATAACCACGTTGTCATCGCTGCTCTTCTGCATCGCCTCGTAGATACTGTGCCAGGTACCCAGATCAGCCCAGCCGAAGTCACACTTCATCATATAGACATTGCTAGGTTTGTCAAGCACTCCGAAATCTACTGATATATTAGGATAAGAAGAGAAGCTCTCTTTCATGTATGCATTCTCAGTCTCTACACTGAATTCGGGATACTGTTTATCGTAATCACGGAGTACAGGGGGCAGAATCTTGGTGAAGCACTCACGCAGATACTTCACATTAGAAAGGAATAAACCCGTATTCCAATAGAATTCTCCACTCTCTACAAAAATCTTGGCAAACTCTCTTTCCGGCTTTTCTGTAAACGACTGTACCTTGTACAATCCGTTGCCGATAGCTTCGCCCATCTGAATATATCCATATCCAGGTTCAGGACGGGTTGGCTTCACACCCATCGTCAGGAAACGGTCATGTTCTGCCACAAAAGCCAGACCTTCCAATACGTTTTCCCGGAAAGCATCTTCATTGAAGATAGCCTGATCCGAAGGAGTGGCGATGATGCAGGCATCAGGATTGAGCATCGAGATGCGATGATTGGCCCATGCCATGCTAGGTGCCGTATTGCGATGAATAGGTTCCGCCAATATCCGTTCTGCAGGAACCTCAGGCAACTGTTCCTTTACCAGTTGAACATATTCTTCATTTGTGTTGATAAATATATGGTCGGCAGGCACGATCTTTGCCATACGGTCAAAGGTTTGCTGAAGCTGGGTGCGCCCCACTCCAAAGAAGTCGACAAACTGCTTCGGATAGTTGCTGCGGCTGCAAGGCCAAAGCCTGCGGCCCTTACCTCCTGCCAATATCACACAATAATTATTTCCGTTACTCTTCATATCTTGAGTCTAATATTTTGTTGGTTTTCAAAATTCATCTGTAAAGTTAGTGATTATCCGTGAAAGTGCCAAAGATTTTCTTGAAATTTAATAAAGTGGACTATAAAAACAACAAAAATTTAATGTTTCTGCATTAAAAATGCATTTTTAGAAAAAAAAGTCACCAAAAAGTTTGTCAGTTCAAAAATTATTAGTACCTTTGCAACCGCAAATAAGCAAGGTGGTATTTGCCCAGATGGCGGAATTGGTAGACGCGCTGGTCTCAAACACCAGTGGAGCAATCCATCCCGGTTCGATCCCGGGTCTGGGTACCAAGATGGAGAGAAGTTTTACTTCTCTCCTTTTTTCGTTTATATACCTTATTATATATACACATTTATCCCTGCATATCTACCCACTTACATCCTATCATATCCCCCATTCCACGAAAACGTTTACAACGATTTATTTAGAATAAGCCTTACTATTTTTGGCTTTTCAAAAGATAATATTTATCTTTGCAGAAGGAATAACTTATATATAATAACCCAACAAACCGAAAAAAAAGATGAAGAAATTTTTTAGCATGGTATGTGCTTGCTTGTTGGCGCTAAGTGCCCAGGCAACCGACATCAAGAAGTATGATGCTCTTTACGAGAATCTACCATTCCAGATGGAAAAGGTAACCCGTCCGCAATTCCCAGCCAATGAGGTAAACCTCAAGGACTTTGGTGCCATTGGCGATGGCTCTTCTCTCTGTACCACAGCCTTTGCCAAGGCTATCGATGCGCTGACTCAGAAAGGCGGCGGCAAACTCATCGTTCCACAGGGCGTATGGTTCACAGGTCCTATCGTATTGAAGAGCAATATCAACCTGCATCTCGAAAAAGGTGCAGTCATCCTTTTCTCACCAGATGATGCCCTCTACCCTTTTATAGAAACATCGTTTGAGGGTTTGGATACACGCCGCTGCCAGTCGCCTATCTCTGGTCATCATCTTACCAACGTGGCAATTACCGGTCAGGGGTGCATCGACGGAAACGGAGAATACTGGCGCCCTTTGAAGAAGCAGAAGGTTACCGCTGCACAGTGGAAGCAGATTACTTCACGTGGCGGTGCGTTCAAGAGAGCCGACTACTGGTTCCCATCAGAAGGTGCATTGAAGGCAGACAACAGTGCCAACATGAATGTGCCTAAGACTCCAGCTTCAGAAGAAGAATGGAACGAGATCAAGCGTTTCCTCCGCCCTGTCATGATCAGTCTCGTAAGCTGCAAGAACGTTTGGCTCAATGGTGTCATCTTCCAGAATTCACCTGCATGGAACATCCATCCGCTGATGTGCGAGAACGTTCTTATAGAAGATGTATTGGTCCGCAACCCTTCTTACGCTCAGAATGGTGATGGTCTTGACCTGGAGAGCTGCAAGAATGCACTCATCGTCAATTCTACTTTCGATGTAGGCGATGATGGTATCTGCATCAAGAGTGGTAAGGATGCTGACGGAAGAAAGCGCGGCATTCCTTGCGAGAATGTCATCGTAAACGGCTGTACCGTATTCAAGGGTCATGGCGGTTTCGTTGTTGGTAGCGAGATGAGCGGTGGTGTGAAGAATATCAAGGTGAGCGACTGCCAGTTCCTCGGCACCGATGTAGGTCTCCGTTTCAAGAGTACCCGCGGTCGTGGTGGCGTAGTAGAGAATATCTACATCGACAACATGTCAATGTTTGATATCCAGACAGACGTCATCACCTTTGATCTCTATTATGGTGGCAAATCAGCTGTTGAAGTATTAAACGATGGCGACCAGAAGAAGCAGCAAGTGGTAGATATGAAGAAAGTAGATGAAACCACTCCAGCCTTCCGCAACATCGATATCAATCACGTCATCTGCCGTGGCGCACGCCGTGCCGCCTACTTCAATGGCCTTCCAGAGATGCCAGTGCAGAACATCAGCATCAAGGATATGGAGGTGAACAATGCCGAGCAGGGTATCGTTATCAACCGCACCGATGGTGTGAAGTTGGAAAATATCAAGGTGAGTGCCAAGACCCACACCTTCGACGCCAAGAATTCGAAGAACGTAACGGTGAATGGCAAGACTTACAAAAAGATAGATGACAAGGGAATCACCCTTGATTTCTAACCGACATTCATCAGACAAAACATTTATAATGCCGTCCTAACCCCATCAAAAATGGCAGTTAGGGCGGCATTTCTGCTTATAGTACATGTCTTCACTCTTCACCTTCTTCCCTTCCCTCGTCATACCGACAAAGCGGTAGAAAAAGTCTTCATGAGCAGACAAAATCTTCCATATCACCTATAAGTCATTTTGTTTATAAGATAAATGAATACAAGCTGTATCTGCATGATGAATCAAGAGGAGCGTTTTCTCCCCTTTTCTCTTTACAATTCTATCGCCCTTTTGGTATTTTTGATACAAATCCCAAAAGGCAGATAGATTCTCATGGATCGTATCTCCATGAGAACCTACACCAACAAAGGAGAAACCTCTATATTCCTTGCACGATACGACATGAAAATCATAAGCCTTGGGGACTTCCTCGTCAAGAATCTGCTTCTTGACATCATCATCAGTTTCATACAAACGAAACTCATAGAAGAACCACCCAAAGATAATAAGGAGGATTCCGAATACCTTGGCTATGTTTTTTAAGTCACTCATCTTTATATCTTATATCCTTATCTAAATTACCATTTTTGTCTCGAACAACCATCCACTTATGATATAGTTTTTTTGCACAAATGTCTTTCCAAGAATTGCGCTTTACATCCTCGAATTTAATCAAAAAGAAATAGCACGTATCTTTCCTTGAAAACAAATATACAGAATCCTCACAACATGTTGAATCCGGGAAGACTGCCATAATACCTCGTAAAGATAATTCTTTGTTTACTGGAACATTAATGGAATCCAATTCCTCGATACCAGGTATATCATAAGCAGGCAATATCTGACAATGCACACTATCAATGGCATCAAAGTAAGAATGTCCTATAATTAATGTATCACCTGTGCAATTTTTAAACTCCACACTTCTTTTGTAATAACCAAATGGCAAACAAGCTGACACATGGTAAAGTGCAACTAGAAGACAGACGAACATCCATTTATTATTATCACTCATTTCAACTAATCTTATAAAACATATTTTTATTATAAAGCTTATATTCGATATGAACTCCACAAATGATTTAACGATATAATGACATTTGTATTCCTATTAATTGTGCAGATATTAATCTAAACATATTAAAACCACTAATATTCTTTATTGGGAAATCATCTCCACCAATCCATTTGCCGCCAAAATATCTACTAGAAAGATAATTTGCCCAAGTTTCCGTCCAAAAATGATCATGAGATGCACTAGACGTTAAAGAAGCACTTGCTAAACTTTCTGGTGCAATAACATGCCAATAAGCATAAGAACCTACTTTCCTATATTGCAAAACGTGCCCAAATTCATGTTGCATCATTGCCTTACCAGCTTTTCCTCCACTTGTGAAAACACCATCTGCAACGATTATACCTTGATCAGGCACAGTAAATGCTCGATAATTATCTTTAATATTTCCTAACATTTTGCTTTCAAACACTTTCTGCCCCTCAAAAGTACCAACATATTTACCTTTAATTGTACTTTCACCTATTTTATAATCTGATGGCATACAGCCTGAACAAGAATACGCACCATTTGCATCGAAATCAGCAGTCCCTGACCAAAAATTTGTATTTTTATCCAAAGCATCAAAGCCTCCAAAAAGACCACCTGATATTCCTCCAATTAATGCATCTTCAGCACCCATCAAAAAGCCAGAAGTCAGACTTTTTCCGATATTTTTCCCTTCAACCAATGAATTTCCCATACCAGAAAGAAAACCACCTGCAAATCCTGAACTTGCACCAGTTACAGCACCAGCCCAAAATCCTGTTGAAGAAATACCATTTGCCAAGCCAGCGAAACCTGACCAAAAATTACCACCTGCCATTGCTACACTTGTACCAGAAGCTATGCCTGCACCAACAGATCCTGCCAATGCTCCAGTTGCAAAATACCCAAGACCTTCAGCATTGAATTGGCATCCATGTGTTATCCAGTTGAAAACACCACCTATAGCTGCACCAATTATTAAATTCCAAAATTCTCCACTTGGATCTGTATATTTGAGCGGATTGTTCAAACAATAGCTATAGCGATTATAGTTTTGGCTAAAATCTGGAGTTTGAACGAAATTGTCTGGACTTAAGAATCTGCCGAGTACAGGATCGTACAAGCGACCATTCATGTTGATGATTTGATAATCATTCAGCATTTCATGCCCACAATAGCCACGAATGAAACCAATTTTGTTCATTGTGACAGTTTGCTTTCCCCATGCATCATAAGATGCAGAGTACACTTGAGTACCATCACCAGCATAAATAGAAATGATACTACCTATATTGTCCTTTACAACAACATAAGGCAAGAATGTTCCGTTATCCTTTCGCAACATCACAAAATTATCATCCACATAGATGAACTCTGTGACATTACCATTCTTATCTATCACCTTGTCATAATCGGTATCATAGAAGGTTGTCTTCTCTACGATTCCATTATTGTATGAGGTCGATTTCCAACGCTGCATATCTGGACCATAGACAAAATCAACGGATGTCAAGGAATTACCATCATCGATACGACCTATCCTGCCAAGTTCATTGAACTCGGTAGATAGCGTTGCACTTGGTATAATCCTTCTGATATTATCTACACTCATGACAGCATGTGGCTTTTGTCCGTATTCATAATTACCAACGTCCAACTTATTCAAAATATTGCCATCGTTTGCATATTTTATAATTAAATTTCGTTGTCCGTTGTAGCTGACGGAAGTCAATCTATCCACCCCATCATAGGTGAAAGTCTCCTTCTGTGAGTTCACTCCTGTTCGAGATAGAAGATTATCCGTGGCAGAATCATATTCGTACTCGAAAGAATTCTTATGACTGGTGCAATTAACGTCAACACTCTTCACATGCCCATTCGTACTTAAAGTGACTGCCTTACTGCCAAATGTATTCAGCAATTTGTATCTAGTGGTGATACCATCATAAAATGCCAAAGACTTAAACTCCACATTGTTGTATTTCTTTGCCATCAAATATCCATTAGCATCATACACATAGCCTAGGGTCAGACCTCCAGGATAGACAACGCTAGCAATGCTGCCATCCATATTGTAACTATAGGTATATTGGTGCGACTCATCACCTTCCACAGAACGAGTCCTAGAAGTGAGTCTGCCAAATACATCATAAGAATAACTCTCCAAGTTGTTACCACAAGTCGTCTTAATCAACTGCAAGTTGTCATTACCAGACGTTCCATAAGTTCTAGTAATTTCCATATCGCCGACATGTGAAGTCGTCAATCGTCCCAACTCATCGTAAGTATTTGTCGTGACAATGCCACGAGCATCTGTTTGCTTCAACAACTTACCATCGGCTGCATACTCATAAGTAGTTGTGCCAGCATCAGGATCTGTCATAGAAGTCTTATTGCCAACGGCATCATACTCCACCAAAGTCTTAGAGCCTTCGCAATTTATCTCCACAGGTTTGCCCATGGAATTGTAAACATACGACACACTTGACACAGGATCGGAAGAGGTCTTGACATTTCCCCAAGCATCCGTTGTCTTCGTGTAGCTCTTACCTCCAATCTTTGTAGTAACGCTTCGATTGCCATAAGCATAAGAATAGTTCTTGCCTCGTTGAGTCTGGTTATCCGAAGTCATTCGTCCCAACTTGTCATAAGACAAGAGTTCCATATATGTCAATTTTCCATCAGATACTGACTTACGAAGAACCTGGTCTTTCGCATTATAGGCATACGTTTCCTTATGTTGTACACCACAAGGCAAGGCATACTGACAAAGCGTTTTTCGTCCATAAGAATCATACCATGTCTTTACGGTAGGCTTGCCTGTTCCACTTTCCTCAATGTAGTACTTCATATCAGTAGAACTTCCCCAATTAATACTTGAGGTTTCTACTGCGTTGGTAGGATGTATCGTCTTGATGAGATTTCCCCATCCATCATATTGATATCTGGTAGTCAAAGGATGTGTCACATCTGTCATGTCGATAGCACTCAACACATCACCCCATGTATCATAAGTGTAAAGCATTTCCGATGCGGCAGGCGTTTGCCATTCTTTCTTCAAGAATCTTTTGGTATCATCGTAATCATAATGCTTGGTTATCGTAGCCATACCATATCCCTCTTGCTTGCTGGAGATTACATTTCCCCAAGAATCATAGACGTTAGTGGTAGATAATGCCAAAGGTGTACCTGCATGATCCTCCTTTTGCACCACTTGTCCTTTCTCATCATAAGAGAGCATAGTGGTAGAGGCATATTCTTCATTGGCATCCTCGTGCTTCTGACTAGATACTATCGTAGTTGGCAACCATGTTTCTAGTCGCTTCACATAATTCTTATATTCAGTTTTCTTATACATGGCATCACTGCCATAAGTCACGGTTTCGTTCAGAGGGCAACCTTTCTCTACATCATATACGCATGACGTAGTAGTCACATTGCCATCATAATCGGTAGCAACCTGTTCCTTAGGATAAGAAAAATAAGTACCATTCAGCTCGGCAAAAGAAATCGTAGATGTCGAAGAAGCCTTCCAATCGCCTACGGAAGAACGGGTGGTCACCTTCTGAGGAGTATAATACTTTGGATTCCACTCATCCACAATGCTTTCCGTCGTTTCATTATTGAAAGAAACCTTTGACTGTGTTCTCTCAAATCCTATCAAGCCTAGTCCTTGCACATGGGCTTTCAGTCCACCATAACGATAGTCAGTTGTCAAGCCATGCGCCAAGCTACGTTTCACCATGACCAAATCGGGACGAATATCGACCACAGGGAACTTAGCGGAGGTTATGGTAGGAAGGCAGACTGTAGAATCTGTCAAAGAGGCATATTCTATAGATGTCACATTGCCAAGTCCATCAGTAACGGTATTGATTTTTCCCGATGAAACCGAATAATTCTGAGTTGCATAGAGTCGCATCTTGATAGGATCTGAGGCATTGGCATTATAGATATTCTTGCCATACCCCATGATACTCATTTGACCATCACCCGTGAAATCACCGACAATAACATTTCCACCAATGGCATCTGTTTCCCCATTTGTAAATACCACCTTCTCTTGTACCAGCTTTTCACCAGTAGAACGAAGCCAAGCTACCTGAGTATTTCTGAAAGAGTAATGATTATGAAAGCCACCATGATACTTATAGTCTGATTTCAAAGCGAGCAAATCGGTCTTACCGTCACCATCCATATCAAATGGGATAATCTCGTACTTGTCATCATCCTTACCAGTGTTCTTATCCTTCATGTCCAATCTGATGGCATATTTTGCTGTAAATGTGCCATCACCATTGTTGAAAGCAAAGTTTGCATTGCCATTGTTGTCACAATGAACAAAATCCACAAGACCATCACCATTGAAATCGCCTTGCTCCATCAAGATGTCATCGCCAAAGGTTGTACCTGTCTTAGAGTTCTGTTCCGTAAAGGCAGTAGCAAAACTATCTGTACCATTATTAAAATAGATTTTGTAGCCACCATCATAAGTGAACAACAAATCAGGCATACCATCATTGTTGAAATCGCCCGAGAAAATCTTCTTCGGAATCTTAGGAAATACAAATGAGAGTAGAGTTTCATTTGCCAATTCTTGCTTATCAACGAAATTCAAGCAACCACCTAAATATTTTCCATCTTTAGATGTAGCCTCCACATAAAATATTTCCGTCTTTCCATCTTTGTTTATGTCTATAGATGTGTATAATGGCATTTCCCTAGCAGCTCGCAAATTAGAGACCTTACCCATAATCACATTAGAAGCGCCTTGGAAGACACGCCAAATTACATACTGGTGATCCTGATCTAAATGTGTATCTGTATTTAACATAGGCACAAGAACATCTGCTTTTCCATCACCATTAAAATCCAAAACAGTACTTCCCCCAGGACGACTAACCATACCTTGAATGTCACAAACGCCATCTATCTTACTCTGCTTTACATAATCGAATACAACATTACTTGTGTTATCTCTCTTCGCTTTAAAGAAATACGCTATCGTTCTAGGGTGCCATTCTTCATTATAGCCACCTCGTCCATTATTATATTTAATATAATCATCCTTGACATAAGCCAATTTCACTATATCGGACAACCCATCACCATTAAAATCCGCACTAATAAAACCGCTATTGACAATTTCTTGATTAAAACCATGGTAATCTGCATCTATCTTTGGATAAGACACTCTTCTATCTAATCCTGCAAAACCATGCCATCCAAACACAATCGGATTGAAACATTCACCCTTGCCATTATATTCCGTTACTTTCACCAAGCGTGAATATCGTATTTTCGAGGCATCCAAAGTTGAGTCGTATTCACACACATATCTGCGATAGACATCATTGCCTGTCGCTGTTGTGATTTCACTAAGTCTTCTATCAACATTAGACACCCTACCACCCAACGTCACACACTGAGTATTTTTATTCAAAATACTTTGGTACGTAAAAGTAACCGTAGATGTGTTAGGAGTTGACAAACTATAGTTCTTTCCATAAGTTATTTTAGCTGGATATATACAATTTCCAACATGAATATAACTATAGGTCATCGTATTGCCATACACATCTTCCACCTTATCTATATACCAAGCTTGAATACGAGTTCGAGAAGCTTGTGTATAGAACAAACGAGAATCGGAACCGCTACCATAAGAACAAGTCAATCCATCCTTAGTTTTTACAACAATCTTTACATTCGCCAAACTACCAAAATAACTGCCATAAAAGCGGACTTTTGTAAAAGGATCGCCTTCTAACACATAAGCAGCCCCTTCAATGCCTTCAATGTTGTTTTGTTTAATCAAACGCTTCCCATCGAGGAAATAAGCACCACCACCAAGACCTTTCGAACCTTTAGCATAGCCATCGTGGTAAATATCCTTGCATCCACGAGTGATGACAGATATACCAGAAATATTCGTGCCATAACCAACGATGCCATAGCCTGCCTGACTATTATAAGTTAAAGAGACATTAGGTTGTAATTTTCCTATACCCTTAGGAGCATCTATGGCAACAGAATACACTGCGCCCCCCGTTGAAGACACCTCAAACTGTCCTTTAGGTGAGCCTACTGAACGATTAGAGTCTGCTGAAGCAATATTGCCATATTGCAAAAAGACCCCTAAAAGAGTCAAACACAAAAAACGTAAAAAGGATTTCATCATCTTCTATTTTTTTATGATCTTCCAAACCAACTTTGAATTTCCCTGTTTTATCTGTAGAAGGTAAATGCCACTAGGACATGAACCTATGTTTAATTCTGTCACACTACTTTTCAGCGGTGCAGAAGCAACAAGGCTTCCGTTAGCAGAATATACGATGGCTTCCCCATCTACAGCAACATCTCCATCTAATAATTCTACTCGAAGAAGACCTTCTGTTGGATTGGGGCTAATCGTGATTTTATGTTTCCCCAACATATCTGTATTTATCTTGTTTTGTTTTTTAGCCATTTGCGTTTGAGAAAACAGAATTTCTCGACTGATACGATTCCCAGCAGCATCATATTGATAGCTGATTTTGTTTTGGGAATAAGCTGACACAGAAAAGATCATGATAACAATAGGCAATATTGACTTCATAAGACTCAGATTTTAGTATAACATTCCGACTAAGTGTGCATCCCCATAAGAGACTTCGACTTCCACAGCACTCTCTGGTATAGAGTACACTGCTTCTTTAGAAATTTGGACTTCAGTAGAAAGCAGATTACCATCTATATCATAGAATGTAATGGTTACTACTTGCTCTGTATTCAAAACAACTTGTAAAGACAAATCGTCTTGATAAACTTGAACAAGTTCCTTCATTGGAGCACGATGGTGCCGATTAAAATATGAACGTGATGCGGGAGAGAACATGTATATTCTTCTACCCTTGACTGAAGCTTGCATATTCATTGCTAGCAATAGAGTCACCAAAATTAAACTTACCTTTCTCATTGTTTAGTTATAAAAATGTTGGCGGCAAAGGTAAGCATTTTCGCACAAAAGTCATTAAAAAATATATTCGCAACTATATTCGCAAAATCAAAACAAGTGATTTCATCGGTGTTTACATAGTAGCTAATAATTCCGCAAGTTGTTCGGCAGTTCCATCTTCTCTTGTTATTTTCTTGAACAATCTTTGCTTAGTCGTAGAGATAGTAGATACAGCCTTGCTGGTTAAGATTGAAATCTTGGAAGAACCTAAGCCTAATTTGACTAACATACAAACATGGTATTCTTGTTCTGATAACTTGCAACAAGAATATAGGTGGTCCTTGAAATGAGGATAGTGACTATGGAATACACCTTCCAGCATTTGCCATTGCACCTCTGACAAATGCTTGCCTTGAGACAAGTTTGTACTCATACCGACTTGCATCAAGATTTGCTCATTCAAATGAGCCGAATCCATCGGAAAAAGAATGGAATGTATCTTCAAATCTTTCAATTTGTTCTGTAACTTGATTTTCTTCATAATACCCATCTGCCAATAAAAGACAGACAATGCAAGTAAAAACAAAAGCGCAATACCAAGAACCGATATAAGAAGCAATTTATTCTTGTTGTCGAGCTCCAACTGATTACCACGTTCTTTCTGGTACATATAATCATACAAGGCTATTCCCTTTGCCTCCTTTTCCGACTCAGACTCTATGTCTAAAGAATCGGCGCAATCCAAATATTTTTGGAAACAAGAATTAGCACTGTCAGCCTTATCTTGCTGCAAGAATATAGTAGTCAACCGTTGGTATGCATCTTTTCTAACAGTCTTATGCTCATTTATTGCAAGTTTCCAAAGTTCTCTCTCTGCTAATTTGAGGTCATTCATCTTCATATAATATAAAGAACGAAAATAGGAAGCACCATCTGATGACACACTTTCATTCAATGAATACGGCTGCATATATTTACGCACAGAATCCAAGTCTAATTCCAAATAACAAGTAGCTACTTCAATGGACATTTCTGTCTTCAAACTCTCATCAGACAACTTATCTGCTATCGTCAAGGCTTGCTTGGCAAAATAGATAGCACTATCCTTTTGATCTAAATATTCAGAAATCACCGCCAAGTCTCTCAAGTCATAAGCCAATGACTGCAGATCGTGACAAAGCGAGTCACAACGGCTCGCTTCTTGATAGAATTTCTTGGCATAGCGCTGGTAGTTTTGCCTGAAGAACAAATCGCCAATCTGTGCATTTACCGCACCTCGTAACTTCATATTGCTATTCAGACTTTCATCTAAGCATTCCAAAGCCTTATGATAATAAATAATAGCTTGCGGAATGCTATCCTGGTCGTGCAAACATCTACCTACTAAATAATAGGCTCTTGGCAATAATTCCTTATTATCTGTTTGCAGATAATAAGATGCCAATTCATCGAGATCTTTCACATCATCCAATGGTAGATACAAAAGATTCTTAGCGGTATTACATAACAGCTTTGCATACATGGAATCCTTTTTGGCAGAAAGTGCGCCTATCTTTCTCAAAGAATCCAATTGAGTAAGTGCCCTCTTTGGATGCTCCGAAAGCACACTATCTATGTCCGACAATGTTCCATAAACGGAAGATTGCCTACAAGAAAGCAAACTCAGCAGGAGCAGAAAAATATAGACAAAATGCTTCATGGCGACAGTATATTATTCCTTAAAATCGATGGACAGTTCACCGGACCCTAAAAGATTGTAACTCATGCGATGATATGGAGTGACTCCAAATTCCCTGATGGCAGCACGATGCTTCTTGGTAGGATAACCCTTGTTGCCTTTCCAGTCGTACTGCGGATATTCTTCTGCCAGCGCATCCATGTAATCATCACGATAGGTCTTGGCAAGGATGCTGGCTGCTGCAATAGACAGATACTTGCCGTCACCCTTTACGATGGTTGTATAAGGCAAATCCTTGTAGGGTTTGAAGCGGTTACCATCCACGATAACTGCCTCCGGACGAACCTTGAGCTGGTCCAGGGCACGGTGCATAGCCAGAAAACTGGCGTTGAGGATATTGATTTTATCGATTTCTTCGGGAGTAACAATGCCCACAGCCCAAGCTACGGCATCACGCTCTATCTGCTTGCGGAGCGCCTTGCGCTTCTTATCTGTGAGCTTCTTACTGTCGTTCAATTCGGCATTCTGATAACCGGGCGGAAGGATAACGGCTGCTGCATATACGCTGCCTGCCAGACATCCTCTGCCAGCCTCATCGCAGCCAGCCTCTACCATATCCTTGTAATAATGACTTTCTAACATAATTATGATGAATTTTACGTTTATCTCTTCACTCTTCACCTCTATTTTGTAACCGCCTGACTATATGACAGTTACAAAAACTGAAGCGTTTCAACTCTTCACCCACTCTTCACCTACTCTTCACCCTCATAGCACCAGGCGGTGAAGAGAGGGTGAAGAGTGGGTGAAGAGTCAGAACGTCTCTTCTGCGCGTAAGTATCAGTATAACAATACGTTACGACAAATGGGTGAAGAGTGAAGAGTATTTGGGCATTCCAACCTCAACTTTCTGATAACTGCCAAACGCAAACAGCCAACTGTCCGCAGTAGCGCCAGTTGGCTGTTCTTTGCTTGCCAGTGGGTTGTCTTTTGCTCGCCAGTTGGCTAAATAAGGCTTTTACGTGCGCAGTATGCGGCTAAAAAGTCTTTATCTTTAGAACATCATAGCCACGCGTTTTACGCCCGCTACAAGCGCATCTATTTCTTCCTTTGTATTATATAGGGCAAAGCTGGCACGAACGGTGCCGAGAATGCCGTAGCGGTCCATCAAAGGCTGAGCGCAATGATGACCGGTACGTACAGCGATGCCCAGACGGTCGAGCAAAGTGCCCATATCCATGTGATGAATATCACCAACCAAGAAGCTGACAACGGCATCTTTGCCCTCCTGCTCACCAAAAAGCCTGATTCCATCGATGGTTCGCATCTGCTTCATACAGTAACGGGTCAATTCCTGCTCGTGCTTGGCAATGTTATCCATGCCGAGTGCAGAGACATAATCGATGGCCTTTGCCAGACCATGGGTAGCTACATAATCAGGAGTACCAGCCTCGAACTTGAAAGGTAACTTCTCGAAAGTAGTCTTCTCGAAACTTACGCTCTCAATCATTTCGCCACCGCCCTGATAAGGAGGCAACTTGTCGAGCCATTCTTCTTTGCCGTAAAGCACACCGATACCGGTAGGACCATAAATCTTATGTCCGCTGAAAGCGAAGAAATCGCAATCCATATCCTGTACATCCACAGCGAAGTGAGGAGTACTCTGAGCGCCATCCACAATGACAGGCACATCGTGCTCATGAGCAATCTTTATCATCTCTTTTACCGGATTCACCGTACCGAGCACGTTGCTCACCTGGGCAATGCTCACGATTTTGGTGCGTTTGGTAAATAAATTGGCGAATTCATCGAGGTTAATTTCACCTTTATCGTTGATTGGGATTACACGGATGGCAATTCCCTTCTTGGCAGCCTGCAACTGCCAAGGCACGATATTGGAGTGATGCTCCATGGTAGAGATAATCACCTCGTCGCCCTCGCTCATAAAGGCATCGCAGAACGATGAAACCACGAGATTCAGACTCTCTGTAGTGCCACGGGTAAAGATGACTTCCTCAACCTTAGGCGCATTGATAAACTTGCGCACGGTTTCGCGGGCTGCCTCATGAAGGTCGGTAGCCTGCTGAGAGAGATAGTGAACGCCACGATGCACATTGGCATTTACGTTGAGATACTCGTCGCGCATGGCATCGAGCACGCACAATGGCTTCTGCGTGGTTGCCGCATTATCCAGATACACCAATGGCTTATCATAGACCTTTCTCGATAAAATCGGGAAATCTGCTCTTACTTGATTGATATCATACATATTTTTAAGAACTTAACTCCTTTAAAAGGGTATTATCTACTTGCAAAGCTTGCAGCCCTCACACTTATTGAGTTCACCACGGAATCGCTTCTCTACGAGATGATGCAGGCGATCGCGCAATGGCTCCAGCTCCATCTTGTCGATGACTTCGTTGATAAATGCAAACTGAAGGAGCAACTTAGCCTCCTCGCGGCTCACACCACGCTGCTGCATATAGAACAATGCGGCATCGTTGAGCTGACCAACAGTACTTCCATGCGCACACTTCACATCATCGGCATAAATCTCCAGCATCGGCTGGGTGAACATGCGGGCAGTCTTCGTAGCACAGAGGTTCTGGTTGGTTTCCTGAGAAACAGTTTTCTGGGCACCATGACGAACCAACACTCTACCGGCAAAAGCACCACGTGCCTCACCATCGAGTACATACTTATAAAGCTCGTTGCTGGTACAATGACCCACCTGGTGGTCGATGAGCGTATTGTTATCAACCACCTGGTTCTTGTCGGCAATCACACAACCATTGCAGAAGCACTCAGCTCCCTCGCCCTTGAATACGAGGTCGAGGCGGTTGCGGGTAATACCGTTATGAAGGGTGATGACGTTATGGTTCACGCGGCTGTTAGCCTGCTGCTCGATATACACGTTGCTGACACGGCGGTTCTTGTAATGAGTCTCCTCCAGACAATAGAGGTCGAGACTGGCATTCTCGCCAACATAAGCCTCGATTACCTGGGTTGCGAGGAAGTTCTTGTCATCGGCTGCATGGTCGCAGAAGAGGAATTTTGCTTCCGCACCCTGTTCCATCACGATGAGTACACGTCGGTTTACCATCAAATCAACATCCGAACGGAGAATATTGATGACCTGAATGGTTCGCTCCACCTTCACGTTCTTTGGTACGTAGATAAGCAAGCCATCCTGTGCCAGGAATGTATTCAATGCCGTGATGCCATCTTCATCGGTTTTGGCAATCTTAGCGTAGTATTTCCCGATGAATTCAGGGTTTTCTGCAGCAATCTTGTTCAAAGAATCCACGATTACGCCCTCCGGAAGCTCTACTTTAGGCAATGCTTTGTTATAAAAAGCATCGTTCACCACGAAGTAGAGCGAAGTGCTCAGGTTAGGCACATCGCAGCGGAAAGCCTCGTATGGATCTACCGGGATTTCCAGGCGATTCAAGTTCAAGCCATAATCTGGCTCGAAGATGGCGCTCATATCTGTATACTTGTATCTTTCTACCTTTCGGGAAGGAAAGCCCAAGCGACGGAAGTCCTCAAACGCAGCATCGCGCACCGCATTGAGCACCTCAGCACTGTTCTTCTTGATTATTCTCGAAGAAGACTGATACAAGTCTAAATATTGTTTTTCTGAAAGCATAGCCATCCTCCCTATTATTTCTCATCTACTTCAGCCTTGATCCAGTCGTAGCCACGAGCCTCAATCTCCTTGGCAAGTTCAGGACCGGCAGTCTTCACGATTCTACCCTTATAGAGTACGTGAACCACACTTGGCTTAATCATATCGAGCAAACGCTCGTAGTGAGTGATGACGATGGCAGATGTCTTGTCGGTATGCATCTTGTTCACACCGTCTGCCACGATACGCATCGCATCCACGTCGAGACCAGAGTCGGTTTCATCGAGAATAGAAAGCTTTGGCTCCAGCATAGCCATCTGGAAAATCTCGTTGCGCTTCTTCTCACCACCCGAGAAACCTTCGTTTACAGAACGGCGAGCCAACTTGCTGTCCAATTCCACCAACTCGCGCTTCTCACGCATCAGTTTCATGAATTCGCTTGTATTCAATGGTTCCAACCCCTGATACTCACGTTTGGCATTGATAGCCGCACGCATGAAGTTGGTCATGGATACGCCAGGAATCTCCACTGGATACTGGAAAGAGAGGAACAAGCCTTCACGGGCACGGTCCTCTGGTTTCATATCCAGGAGGTTCTTGCCGTTGAAGATAGCCTCACCCTCGGTTACGGTATAGAGAGGGTTACCTGTAAGCACAGCGCTCAAGGTTGACTTACCGGAACCGTTAGGTCCCATGATAGCGTGTATCTCACCATCGTTAATAGTCAGGTTGATACCTTTCAATATTTCTTTGCCTGCAATAGTAGCATGCAGATTCTTTACCTCTAACATAATTTTAGTCAATTTTTATCGATTTCATCGAGAATTATGATAACTATCCTACGGTTCCTTCGAGTGAAACACTCAGGAGTTTCTGTGCCTCAACGGCAAACTCCATAGGCAACTTGTTGAGCACATCCTTGGCATAACCGTTTACGATCAAGCCGACAGCCTCCTCGGTAGGAATACCTCGCTGATTGCAATAGAAGAGCTGGTCTTCTGAAATCTTCGAGGTAGTTGCCTCATGCTCGAACACGGCTGTATCGTTATGGGCATCCATATATGGGAAGGTATGCGCTCCACAATCGCTACCCAGCAACAAGGAGTCGCAGGAACTGTAGTTGCGCGCATTGTCGGCATTGGATGTGGCACGAACCAGACCTCGATAGGAGTTCTGGCTATGACCTGCCGAGATACCTTTAGAGATGATGGTACTCTTGGTGTTCTTACCCATGTGAATCATCTTGGTACCTGTATCGGCCTCCTGATAGTTGTTTGTAACAGCTACGCTGTAGAACTCAGCTACAGAGTTGTCGCCACGCAAGATGCAGGAAGGATACTTCCATGTAATAGCCGAACCGGTCTCTACCTGAGTCCAGCTCAACTTAGAGTTCACACCGCGCAAGTCGCCTCGCTTGGTTACCAGGTTCAGCACACCACCCTTACCATGCTCATCACCAGGATACCAGTTCTGAACGGTAGAGTATTTCACCTCAGCATTGTCCTTGACAATAATCTCTACGATAGCCGCATGGAGCTGGTTCTCATCACGCATTGGCGCTGTACATCCCTCCAGGTAAGAAACGTAAGCATCATCATCAGCGATAATCAATGTACGCTCAAACTGACCGGTGTTACGGGCATTGATGCGGAAGTAACTGCTCAACTCCATCGGACAGCGGACGCCCTTAGGAATATAAACGAATGAGCCATCACTGAATACGCAACTGTTCAAGGCTGCATAAAAGTTATCACGATAAGGAACTACGGTTCCCAGATACTCTCTTACCAAATCAGGATGCTCCTTCACAGCCTCACCGATACTGCAGAAGATGACACCTTTCTCACGGAGTTTCTCCTTGAAAGTAGTCTTTACCGACACAGAGTCCATGATGGCATCTACGGCGGTACCGCTCAAAGCCAGGCGCTCCTCCAGAGGAATACCGAGTTTGTCGAATGTTTTCTCCAACTCAGGATCGATCTCCTTGTTTTTTGGCTTCTTTGCCAAAGGGTCGGCATAGTATGAAATCTCCTGGTAGTCAATAGGTGGCACGTGAACGTGTCCCCACTTTGGCTCCTTGAGCGTCTTCCAGTAATTGTAGGCTTTCAGACGAAATTCGAGCATCCAGTCTGGCTCTCCCTTCTTCTGCGAGATCAGGCGCACAACATCCTCGTTGAGACCCTTTTCTATGATTTCAGTATGTACATCGGTGGTAAAACCATACTCGTATTTCTGGTCTATCACATCCTTGACAACCTGATTCTGTTCTTTCTCTATTTCTGCCATTGTTATTTAGAATAACCTTTCGTTATTTTAACCCTAAATAGGGATAAGCCGCTGAGGACTCATCCCTACCTTATTATATATATGATAGAGCGAAAAACAAATGAATTCTTCACTTTTCGTTCTTCACTCTTCACTTTATTAAAGCTTCTGCTCTACCTCGATCTCAGTGAAGGTCTCGATAACGTCGCCCTCCTGGATATCGTTGTAGTTGACGAGGCTCAAACCGCATTCCATACCGGTAACCACCTCCTTAACATCGTCCTTGTAACGCTTCAAGGCACCGATTTCAGCAGTACGTATCACGATACCGTCACGGATGACGCGAGCCTTATCCTTAGCATGTACCTTACCCTCGGTAACGAGACCACCGGCAATAGTACCCACCTTAGAAATCTTGAAGGTCTGCTTAACCTCAACCTGACCGGTAACGATTTCCTTCTTCACCTTGTCGAGCATACCAACCATCGCACTCTTGATATCGTCGATAGCATCGTAGATGATAGAGTATGTGTTGATTTCAACACCCTCACGGTCGGCAGCCTTACGAGCATCGGCAGATGGACGAACCTGGAAACCAACGATGACTGCATCTGAAGCAGATGCCAGCATCACGTCGTTCTCTGAAATCTGACCCACAGCCTTGTTCACCACGTTCACCTGAACCTTCTCGGTAGAAAGCTTGATGAATGAGTCGCTCAAAGCCTCAACAGAACCATCGGTATCACCCTTCACGATGACGTTCAACTCATGGAACTCACCACGTGCGATACGGTGAGAGATATCACCCAGGGTCAAGCGCTTCTGAGTACGCAAGCCCTGCTCACGCTGCAGCTGCTCACGCTTGTTGGCGATTTCGCGAGCCTCCTGCTCTGTCTCGATTACGTGGAACTGGTCACCTGCAGTAGGCGCACCGTTCAAACCGAGGATGATAGCTGGCTCAGCTGGAGCAGCTGACTTAATGTTGACATTACGCTCATTGAACATCGCCTTGACACGACCCCAAGAAGTACCGGCGAGTACGATGTCGCCTACCTTCAAGGTACCGTTGGCAACCAATACGGTAGAAACATATCCACGACCCTTGTCGAGGGAAGACTCGATGATGGTACCTGTAGCACGACGGTTAGGGTTAGCCTTCAAGTCGAGCATGTCAGCCTCGAGGAGCACCTTGTCGAGCAAATCGTGAACACCGATACCCTTCTTGGCACTGATTTCCTGGCACTGATACTTACCACCCCACTCCTCAACGAGCAGGTTCATGTTAGCCAAGTCCTCACGGATACGGTCTGGGTTAGCACCTGGCTTATCAATCTTGTTGATAGCGAATACCATTGGTACACCGGCAGCCTGCGCATGAGCGATAGCCTCCTTGGTAGTAGGCATCACAGAGTCATCGGCTGCGATGATGATGATGGCGATATCGGTAGCCTGGGCACCACGGGCACGCATGGCGGTAAACGCCTCGTGACCTGGAGTATCAAGGAAGGTTACCTTGCGACCGCTTTTCAGGGTCACACTATAGGCACCGATATGCTGGGTAATACCACCCGCCTCACCGGCAATCACATTGGTATTGCGGATATAGTCGAGCAAAGAGGTCTTACCATGGTCTACGTGACCCATGACGGTTACGATTGGAGCACGTGGAACCAAGTCGTTCTCATCATCCACTTCCTCGCTCACGGCCTCCTGAACCTCGGCACTCACGTATTCGGTCTTGAAACCGAACTCCTCAGCTACCATGTTGATGGTCTCTGCATCCAGGCGCTGATTGATAGATACCATGATACCTACACCCATCAAGGTAGAGATAACCTGAGTAACGCTGATATCCATCATCGTAGCCAACTCGCTAACGGTAACGAACTCAGTAAGTTTCAGGGTCTTGCTTTCCTTCTGCTCCTGACGAGCCTGATCCTGCAACTTCTCCTGAACAGCCTCACGCTTCTCCTTACGGTACTTAGCACCCTTCTTGTTCTGACTCTTGCTGGTCAAACGTGCAAGAGTCTCCTTAACCTGGCGTGCTACAGCCTCGTCATCAACCTCGATCTGGCGCTGGTTGCCGCGGTTGTTGTTATTGCCGCGATTATTATTGTTATTATTTCTGTTGCGGTTTTTGTTCTTCTTGTTATTACCGCCGTTGTTGCCATTACCTCCGCCATTATTCTTAGCTTCGGCATTGATGTCAACACGTTCTTTGTTGATACGAACACGCTTTTTGCGCTCATTGTGCTGTTGAGCCATTTTCTCCTCACGTTCCTTGCGGCGCTCCTCCTTGGTTTTCTTCTTAGGACGAGTGCTCTGGTTGAGAGAAGACAAATCTATCTTGCCCAACACCTTAGGCTCATTAGCAGTAAACTTCTTCTCACTCTTGAGAGTAAACACGCTGTTGTCTGCTGCGCCAGCAGAATGCTGTGCAGTTTCATTCTTAGCATGATGATGCTCTTTCTTTCCCTGAGGAGCATTCTGCTTATTCATCTGAGCGTTTGACTGCTGTGATTTCTGATGATTTTCCTGTTTCATTTGCTGTTTATGCTGAGAAGCCTGTTGTGGCTTCTGTTCCTTCTTTTGCTCAGCCTTAGGAGCGTCTTTCTTCTGCTCAGGACTGACGGCAGCAGTCTCAGGCTTTTCCGCAACAGACTCTGCAGCAGGCTTCTTACCGATATTGTCCAAGTCAATCTTTCCCAGCGGCTTATACTGCTGCTGTCCATTAGACTCCAACAAGCTTTCAGCGCGATTGTCCTTCTGCTCTGGCGCACGCTTCTTATCTTTTGCTTTTTTGGTAAAGAGTTTCTCAGCCTGATCACGAACCTCTCTGTCCTGACTGAAGGCATCATTCAATGCCTTGTATTGCAGGTCGGTGAGTTTGAAGCTCGGTTCTGCCTTGACATCTCCCAGGTCTTTTCTTTTCTCTAGGAATTCAACTGCCGTCTGAAGTCCTATATTTAATTCACGTAGTGCTTTATTTAATCTGATGCTCATAAATTATTTATTCTCCTATTTTTAAAGTTAGATTCCCTGCAAGCACTCGCTGGCAAGGGAATTATTGTTCGAATTCGGCGCGCAACACGCTGAGTACATGATCAACGGTCTCCTCTTCGAGGTCGGCCTTCTCAATCAGCAAGTTGCGAGGTGCATTGAGTACCTGCTTGGCAGTATCAAGACCGATGCCCTTGATAGCATCGATAACCCACTGGTCAATCTCATCAGAGAACTCATCCAAGTAGATATCCTCATCGGCCTCATTCTCGTCTACCTCACGGAATACGTCGATGGTATATTCTGTAAGCATAGAAGCCAGTTTGATGTTCATACCGCCACGGCCGATAGCCAAACTAACTTCCTCAGGCTGCAAGTAAACCTCTGCTTTCTTGTTCTCATCATCAACATTGATTGAAGAAACCTTGGCTGGAGCCAACGCACGCTGAATGAAGAGTTTGGTATTGCTTGAGTAGTTGATGACATCGAGATTCTCGTTGCAAAGTTCGCGAACGATACCGTGAACGCGGCTACCCTTAACACCTACACATGCGCCAACCGGGTCGATACGCTCATCGAATGTTTCAACAGCAATCTTAGCACGCTCTCCCGGAAGACGGGCGATACGGCGGATTGCAATCAGGCCGTCTGCAATCTCAGGAACCTCAGCCTCCAACAGGCGCTGCAGGAAGATTGGAGCAGTACGGCTCAAGATAATCTTTGGATTATTGTTCTCGTTGTCTACACGAAGGATGACCGCACGAACAGTCTCACCCTTGCGGTAAGTATCACCAGGAATCTGCTCAGTCTTAGGCAACATGAGCTCGTTGTTCTCATCATCTACAATCAGAACCTCGCGCTTCCAAACCTGATAAACCTCACCAGAGATAACCTGACCTACGCGATCCTTGTATTTGTTGTAGAGTGAATCATGCTCCAACTCAAGAATCTTGGAAGCCAAAGTCTGACGAAGAGTCAAGATGGCACGACGACCAAACTTATTGAAGTCAACCGTCTCACTTACATCCTCACCAACCTCGTAATCCGGCTCAATCTTACGAGCCTCAGAAAGTGTAATTTCCTTATTTTCATCTTCAACTTCGCCATCAGCAACAACTATACGGTTGCGATAAATTTCGAAGTCACCCTTGTCAGGGTTCACGATGACATCAAAGTTTTCGTCACTACCAAAAATCTTGGCAAGTACATTACGGAAGCTCTCCTCCAATACACTTACCAATGTAGTACGGTCGATATTCTTTGTTTCTTTAAACTCGCGGAATGTATCAATCATACTCGCTGTCAATTCTTGCTCTTTTTTAGCCATAACTTAATTGAAACTAATTATGTATTTTGTATATTTTACTTTATCCATCTGGTAAACGTGATCAACCTCCTGCTTAACCGGACGTTTTTTACCTTCAACCTTTACCTTTTCTTCAACGCCAACTGTGAAGTCATTTCCTTCAACAGCTTTCAAGATACCCTTCACCTTCTTGCCGTCGGCATCAAGCACCTCTACCTCCTTGCCAATGAAATTGATATACTGCTGCGGAACTTTGAACGGTTGACCCAAGCCTGCAGAGCCAACTTCGAGCTCATAGTCTTCCTCGTCACGGTTCAAATGATCCTCAATATACTTACTCAAGGCAACACAATCCTCAATCCATACTCCATCGGCATGGTCAATCTCAACAACGATTCTATCGTCGGGACTGATTTCAATGCTTACCAAGAAATATTCCTTATCTTGGAGCCATTCTTCAACTAATTTTTTTACGACGTTTTTATCAATCATATATACCTTATTAAAATAAAATGAGGAACTCTTGTGAGCCCCTCATTCCACTGAACGTTGCAAAATTACAAATATTTTTGTGATTAGCCAAAAAAAATGCAACTTTTTATTCGCAACGTGCACATTTTTAATCGATTGTGCACGTTTTTGTACTTATTTCTTCACAGGATGCAGTATTTTTTCGTATTCTGATGGAGAATTCAGCAATTTTACTGCTTCCTTAATCTGCTTGTCGTAACGCATGGAATTCTGGATGGCACCGCGCTGGAAATAATAGGCAGAAACGATGTCATTTTCCAACAGATGCTTGATGTAATCCTTGTTATAATCCAGATCCTTTGCCACATTATGACTCAGTTTTTTCTTCAAAGCCTCAAACTCAGCCTTGGCATCATCGTAGTAGCCTTCAAACTTAGCGAGTTTTTCCAAGTCCTTGAGATACTTTTCTGTTTCACGGTCGTACTGGAAGTTAGCCTTCAACACGCGTGTCTTGAATTCATCATAGTCGGCATCGGTCAGCGAGAATTCCTTCGCAGGAGCAATAGCAGGATGCTTGGCGATATAATCAACCTCATAATTAAGCATCACCTCATTACTGTCGCGGGCACCAGCCAGATAGAAGGCGATGTTTGGCAAAGAATCAGGCTTTACTTCTACATCCGGCTTCACGCCACCTCCATCTCTCACTTCTCTGCCACCTGCGGTATAGAACACCTTGGTAAGAGAGTCGGGAACATGCTCCACATAACCACCCTTATCGTGCTTATAGTTGAGTGCCTGAACGCATCGACCGCTAGGAATGAAATATTTAGCAGTAGTGAGTTTCACCTGTCCGTTATAAGGCAAATCCATGGTAGTCTGCACCAATCCCTTTCCATACGTGCGCGTACCTAATATTACAGCACGGTCATAATCCTGCAGACTGCCGCTCATGATTTCACTGGCACTGGCAGAATTCTCGTTCACCAATACCACCATCGGCATAACGGAATCTATCGGTTCAACCGTGGTCTTATAAACATGATTAGAACGCTGCAACTTTCCCTTCATCTCCAAGACTGTCTTACCTTTAGGCAAGAACATATTGATGATGCTGACCGCTTCGGTAACAGAACCACCACCATTATTACGCAGATCGAAGACAAGACTCTTGGCTCCTTGCTTTCTCAAATCGATGAAAGCACGACGCACTTCCTTGGCAGACTGCTCGGTAAAGGAATTGAAGTTTATGTAACCGATGCTGCCCTCCAACATGCCATAATAAGGCAAGAACGGCAACTGGATGGTACGGCGTGTTACCTTCACCTTCATCGTCTTGCCTGTACTTGGACGCTTAACTTTCAGCATGAAAGAAGAACCCGGATCACCACGAAGATGATCGCTGACATAGCTCACCTCCTTATTGGTCATATCCTCATCATCAATACTCAGGATGATGTCACCCTTCTTCAGTCCCACTTCTGCAGCAGGCATATTCTCGTAAGGCTCGCTGATACAGACGCGCTGCAACTGGAAATTGTAGCGTATCACCGCACCTACACCCGCATACTTGCCGGTGAGCAGGTTCTTGAGTTCCTTCATCTTCTGCTCAGGATAATAGGTAGTATAAGGGTCGAGACTACGCAACATGGCATTGATACCATTACCGACCACAACTTCAGCATCGAGCGTATCAACATACATCAAATCGAGATTCTTGTAGATGGCATTGAATATTTCCATATTCTTTGCGGCTTTGAAGTCATGATCTTTGTCAACCTGGGCAAAAGTAGGAACTGCCAGGAGCACCATAAGCAAGGAGAACAGTATTCTTTTCATTGTTACCTTATTTAATTGTATATGATTCAACTTATTGGTTATTTCCTCCTCCTCTTCACGGCATTCGCCCTCGGGAGAAGATTTCGACCACAAAAGTACTCATTTCTTTGCGAAAAACACCATAAAATAGGCAAAAAGTGGCACAAAGATAAGAAAAAATACACTTTTTTAGAGAAAAAGCGAAAAAAGTCAGCAAAAAATTTGGCAGAATGAAGAAAAGTTAGTACTTTTGCACACGCAAATAAGGAACGTCATGTTCTTTACAGAAAAAACGCTTCAATAGCTCAGTTGGTTAGAGCACCTGACTGTTAATCAGGGGGTCGTTGGTTCAAGCCCATCTTGAAGCGCAAGAGAGTTTCAGGTTAGCCTCGCAACTCATCTTCTTTCATAGCAAATTGCTTCAATAGCTCAGTTGGTTAGAGCACCTGACTGTTAATCAGGGGGTCGTTGGT
>OOCM01000022.1_pt1 | contig 149892 bp, 129 predicted proteins | sample 1671111 | NCBI WGS metagenome assembly OOCM01 (sample SAMN06348123, study PRJEB24527) | human gut metagenome | biome: human gut; feature: ankylosing spondylitis patient; material: feces | host: Homo sapiens | place: China | collected 2015-10 | reverse complement strand
AAATTCCATTGCCGCAGGCAATCTGGAATGAATTTTGGCTACGTTACTGTGAACGTAGTGAACAGTAACACAATTATTTTTTTAGAATTGCTATAATCCCGGAGTACATTTCCATAACAAAAAATGCTATAATATCAGGGACAGCAAATTATAAAGATATCTATCAGGAGATTTAAACAGACAATGAATCAGAAAGCATATAAAGCACTTGAATATTATAAAATCGTCAATATGCTGACAGACAAGGCTTCCTCTTCCATGGGAAAAGAAATCTGCCGGAAGCTGGAGCCATCCACAGATATTGATGAAATCCGACATATGCAGACTCAGACCAGAGATGCACTTACCCGTCTTTTCCAGAAAGGAAATATTTCCTTTGGCAGCGTCAAAGATGTGCGTGGTTCTCTGAAACGTCTGGAAATCGGAAGTTCTCTGGGGATTGGTGAACTTCTTGCCATCTGCAGCCTTCTTGAGAACACCAATCGTGTCAAAGCTTATTCCAGAAGTGAGCGCGGTGATTCTCTCCCGGACTCTCTGGACGGGATGTTCGAGGCACTGGAACCACTGACTCCTCTTACAACAGAGATCCGCAGATGCATCCTCTCAGAAGATGAGATCAGTGATGATGCAAGCAGCAACCTCCGCCAGATTCGAAGAAACATGAAGATTACCGGAGACAGGATCCATACACAGCTCTCCTCTCTTGTAAACGGTAGTGCCCGCAATTATCTGCAGGATTCCGTTATTACCATGAGAAACGGACGCTACTGCATTCCAGTCAAGGCAGAATACAAAGGACAGGTTCCGGGTATGGTACACGATCAGTCCTCCACAGGTTCTACTTTATTTATCGAACCTATGGCAATCGTAAAACTAAATAATGACATCCGCGAGCTGGAACTGGAAGAACAAAAAGAGATTGAAGTGATCCTTTCCACCCTGAGCCAGCAAACTGCAGAACAGACCGACTCTATCCGCGCAGATCTTAATATCATGGTACAGCTTGACGTCATTTTTGCCAGAGCATCCCTTGCCATGGATATGAATGCAACAGAACCAATCTTCAATGATGAAGGACGCATCCGTCTGAAACAGGCACGCCACCCTCTCATTGATAAGAAGAAAGCTGTTCCCATTGATATCCGTCTCGGCGATGATTTCGACTTGCTTGTTATCACCGGTCCGAACACCGGTGGTAAAACTGTATCTTTAAAGACTGTCGGACTTCTCACTCTCATGGGCCAGTCCGGTCTTCATATTCCCACACTGGACCGCTCAGAGCTTGCACTGTTTGAAGAAGTTTATGCTGATATCGGTGATGAACAGAGTATTGAACAGTCATTAAGTACATTCTCCTCACATATGACCAACGTGGTTTCTTTCCTGAAAAAAGCCAACCGTCACTCTCTTGTCCTTTTCGATGAGCTTGGTGCAGGTACAGATCCGACAGAGGGTGCTGCCCTTGCCATTGCGATCCTTTCCCATCTTCATGAACAGGGAATCCGCACTATGGCAACCACCCATTACAGTGAGCTGAAGGTATATGCACTCTCCACCTCAGGTGTAGAAAATGCCTGCTGCGAATTTGACGTGGAAACGCTCCGCCCGACCTACCGCCTGCTGATCGGTGTTCCCGGGAAAAGTAATGCATTCGCCATTTCTTCCAAGCTTGGACTTCCGGACTATATCATCGATAAGGCCAAAGAACAGATCAGTGAACAGGATGAATCTTTCGAAGATGTTCTCAGTTCCCTGGAAAGCAGCCGTATAACTATTGAAAATGAACGCCGCGAGATTGAACAGTATAAACAGGAAATTACCTCTCTGAAATCCGAAATGGAATCCAAGCAGGAGAAGTTGAACGAACAGCGAGACCGCATCATTCGTCAGGCCAATGAGGAAGCTCATGCAGTTCTCCGCGAAGCCAAGGAATATGCAGACCAGACTATGAGGATGTTCCACAAATTCCAGAAAGACCATGTGGATCTCTCTGCTGTGGAAAAAGAACGCCAGAATCTGCGCAAACATATGAATAAAGCAGAGAAAGGCATGACTCAGAAAACTGCTGCAAAGAAACCGAAGAAGGAACTCACAGCCAAAGATATCTCCCTCGGAGATGCAGTTAAGGTTCTCAGCATGAATCTTAAGGGGACTGTCAGCAGCCGTCCGGACAACAAAGGTTTCCTCTTCGTTCAGATGGGTATCATCCGTTCCAAGGTTCACATCTCTGATCTGGAACTGATCGATGAAGCAGAGATCACCACACCAACCATGCAGCGTACAGGTGCAGGTAAAATCCGCATGTCAAAAGCAGCCCATGTATCCACAGAGATCAACCTGCTTGGCAAAACGGTAGATGAAGCAGTTGCAGAGCTTGACAAATATCTGGATGATGCTTATATCGCTCATCTGAAATCTGTCCGTATTGTTCATGGTAAAGGAACCGGTGCTCTGAGAAAAGGTGTACACAATTATCTGAAGCGCCAGAAGCATGTGGAATCCTTCCGCCTTGGAGAATTCGGCGAAGGAGATGCAGGTGTTACTATTGTAGAATTTAAGAAATAGGAGGGACCGCCATGGTTTCCAAACAGAAAATCCTTATTGTTGATGATGATAACAATATCGCAGAGCTTATTGCCCTGTATCTTACCAAAGAATGCTTCGAGACAAAAATCGTAAATGACGGAGAAGAAGCGTTAAGGGAATTTGCCTCCTTCCGCCCGGATCTGATCATTCTGGATCTGATGCTTCCCGGAATTGACGGTTATCAGGTATGTCGTGAAATCCGACATACCTCTGATGTTCCCATCATTATGCTTTCAGCAAAAGGCGAAACCTTTGACAAGGTTCTCGGACTTGAACTGGGTGCAGATGACTATATGATCAAACCCTTTGATTCCAAGGAACTGGTTGCCCGTGTACGTGCTGTCCTGCGCCGTTTCCAGGTTAAACAGCCAGCGCCTTCTTCCAGTGAAAAATGTGTTACTTACCCGGATCTGACCGTTAATCTGACAAACTATGCAGTCACATATATGGGTCGTCAGGTTGATATGCCGCCAAAGGAACTGGAACTTCTCTATTTCCTTGCAGCATCACCAAACCAGGTATTTACCCGTGAACAGCTTCTGGATCACATCTGGGGTTATGAATACATCGGTGATACCCGTACTGTAGACGTTCATATCAAACGTCTTCGTGAAAAGATCAAAGACAATCCTCACTGGTCCATTGCCACCGTATGGGGAATCGGATACAAATTTGAGGTAAAAAATCCATGAAACAGCATCATCTTTCCACAAAATTCCTGAGATTTTATATTCTCATCGGGATTTTGGGATTTTTCCTCATAACCCTCGGCGGTTCTTATATGGTGGAAAAGCATCTGGAACACTCTTTAAGTGCCGCACTCTATACAGAAGCGCACAATATTGCATCTAACGAAGCAGTTAAAAGCAATATCTCTTCCAGTACAGTAGATACTCTTCAGGAACACTTATGTGCAATTTCCGATTTTCAGGATGCTGTATTGTGGATCATCAACAGTAACGGTGAAATCATTGTAAGTACACAGAAAAATATTGACGTCCGGGATCCAATCCCACTGGAAGAATTCGATGCTTCCAAATGGGGAAGCAACTATTATCAGATTGGAAAGTTTTATGGTTTCTTTAAAACAGATCATTTGAGTGTTATTGCCCCGATCACCTCTGATATGGAAACCAAAGGTTACGTGGCAATCCATTATTCGATGACAAACCTTTATCAGAGCCGAAGCAGTATTCTTTTTATCATGCAGGTAATCTTTCTCCTGTGCTATGCAGCCACCAGTCTTCTGCTCTGGGCTTACAGCCACTACATACGTAAGCCCCTGGCCAGGATCATGAAAGGTGCCAGTGAATATGCAGGAGGTAATCTTGCATATAAAATAGACGTTACTTCTGATGATGAAATGGGATATCTTGCCAAAACTCTGAATTATATGTCCGATGAACTGAACAAAAACGGAGAATATCAGCGTAAATTCATTGCAAATGTCTCTCATGATTTCCGTTCTCCCCTTACCTCCATCAAGGGATATGTCAATGCCATACTGGACGGTACCATCCCCTATGAGATGCAGGAACGGTATCTGAAGATCATCGCTTTTGAATCTGAACGTCTTGAAAAACTCACCCGCAGTCTTCTGACTCTGAATGAACTGGATATGAAAAAACGGATGATGCACATTCAGCGTTTTGATATCAATGATACCATCAAAAACACAGCAGCTACATTTGAAGGCATCTGCACCAGCCGCCAGATCCGTCTGGAGCTGCTTCTCTCCGGACATGAACTTTATGTCAGAGCTGATATGGAACAGATTCAGCAGGTTCTTTACAACCTTCTTGATAATGCCATTAAATTCAGCAATGATAATTCCTCTGTTCAGATTGAAACAACTGTAAAAAGCGGTAAGGTCTTCGTTTCTGTAAAAGATTACGGAACCGGCATTCCCAAAGAAAGCCTGGGCAAAATCTGGGATCGTTTCTACAAAATTGATGCATCCCGCGGAAAAGACCGTAAAGGCACCGGACTTGGACTTTCTATAGTCAAAGAGATCATCAATGCACATAACCAAAATATTGATGTGATCAGTACAGAAGGTGTGGGAACCGAATTTATCTTTACTCTGGAGAAAACGAAATAAATTTCTTTCACTTGAAAAATATTGTCTTAAATATACCTGTAACAACCCTCTTACCTGGAGCGTGTCTGAGAGGACTGCTATAAAAAATACCGTAACAAAAGTATATATCATTTACTTTTATTACGGTATTTTTTTATTCTATGGCAATCCTTGTAAATAATGCATTTAAGACATTTCACCCACCTTAACTAAACGGTGTTCTCAGCATTCTGTCTTCATTTACGAGATAGATTCCTCTCGGTGTGATCCTGATTTCAGGAATCACAGGAAGTGCCATAAATGACAGAGTAATAAACGGATCAAATCCTTCTTTCACTCCCATCTCATGGGCCTTCGGAATCATTTTTGCAAGTGCTTCATTTACACTCTCGTAGCCGGCATCGCTCATCAGTCCCATGACAGGAAGTGGTAAGGTTCCATAAATCTCTCCATTGCATACCAGAGTATAACCACCTTGCGTCCGCATCATTTCTTTTACAGCAATAGCCATATCACGATCATTATCTCCTACTACAATAATATTGTGGGAATCATGAGAAACACTGGAAGCAATGGCTCCGCCGCGGATTCCATAGCCTTTTATAATGCCCACTCCCATCTTGCCCGTATTCTTATGACGCTCGATCACTGCAATCTTCTGATATTCCCCGTCCGGAGCAAAATATTTCTCACCATCCGATTCTATCCATGGAACCTCTTCCAGAACATCCCTTGTCACAATCTGTTTTTCAAGCATCTGAATCACTCTTGCCTTTGTTCCCGGATGTTTCAGTTTCAGACGTTCCTCACTGAACCCAGATACATGAACTGTATTTTTCAGATATGGAGGACATGGTTTCAATTCTGCTTTCTCATCTTTAATGATCTTCTTACCACAATGATATACATCTACAACATTCAGATCTGCCACATTATCCAGAATGACAAAATCTGCCTGTCTTCCGGGTGCGATCATTCCAAGTCTGTATAAACCATAGCATCTCGCAGGCTGGATCGTCGCCATCTGCAGTGCTTTCTCAACAGGAAGTCCAAGCTGTACAGCCCGCTTTACATTATAATTGATATGCCCCTCTTTACGGATTTCTTCGATATGCTTATCATCAGTACAGAAGCAGAAACCTGACGTATCTGTATGGTGTTCCACAATCCCCTTCACAATAGCATCCAGATTTCTTGCTGCACTTCCCTCACGTATCAGTACCTGCATTCCATTTCTTGCCTCAGTCATTGCATACTCATAATCCACACACTCATGATCTGTGTCAATTCCGCCAAGTACATATGCAGCCAGATCCCCAGGTGCCAGAAACGGTGCATGGCCATCCTTCACTCTGTCCTGAAACAGCTGAAGCTTTTCATGCATGGCAACACTTCCGTTAATCACAGAAGGCGCATCCATCACTTCACCCAGTCCCAGAATCCTCGGATGTTCCAGATATCCTTTCATTTTTCCTGCTGTAAGAATACACCCGTTATCATCCACATGAGTCGCCGGAACACAGGAAGGCATCATCACATATACATTCGCCGGTGCATCTTCTGTCTGATCCAGGATATAATCAATTCCATCCGTACCGGATACATTTGCAGACTCATGAGGATCTACAATAAATGTTGTAGTTCCACACTGTGCAGCCTGCCGGACCAGCTCACCCGGCGTCACCAGAGTAGATTCCAGATGCAGATGACTGTCGATAAATCCCGGACAGATTACTTTTCCTTCCAGATCAATCTCTGTCTCTCCTTCGTATGTACCGACTCCGATCACAATTCCATCTGCAACAGCCACATCACCATCAATAAATTCTCCTGTACCAGAGCTGAACACACGCCCATTTTTAAACACCAGCTCAGCCTTCTCAATACCTCTTGCCATCTGCGAATACCTGCGATACATCTCAAGTTCCATAAAAAAACCTCCCTTCACTCCCTTGAAAGCCCTCCTGCGCTACATATTCATTATTACAGCAAAGCTTCCAATATATTATCATATTCGCTTATTTTTTCAGACTTTTTGTCGTCTCAATCAATCTTTTCTATATATTTCATTATATATTATCATCTGTCTTTTTAATTTGCAACCTGTTTTTTCTTTGCTAAAGCAACTTTCCATCAACTTTTAACGGCTTTACAAAAAGGCTGCCGGATATCTCCTGCAGCCTTTTCATATCACTTACATCTCTATATTTACATCATATAATCTTTGATCACATCATGATCTCTGAGTACTTTCTCGACCACAGTTCCCTTAACAGCTTTCAAAAGCGGTTTCTTCAGCATATCCAGTGGTCCCGGAAGTTCGATCTCCAGTGGAGATTTTCCATCCATCAGCTTCACACTGCTATCCAGTAATTCTCTGATATCATAAACACTGCCCCATACTTCCGGCACACCTCTGTCAACACCAAGAAGTCCATATACAGCCTCCATAGCAGTTCTTACGGAATATTCAGTAGTAAATACAGTATCTCTTGGTGTATCGGCAAACTGTCCGAGGAATGCGAAGTTTACACAGCCATCCGGAATAACATCAGGTCTGTCACCCTTTGTTCTCGGCATAAAGAATGCTGTAATATAAGGCATCATGGTCGGTACACAAACTGCACTGTTCTCAGCCATGTCTTCAATCTGGTCAACCGGAACGCCAAGATGATAGAGCCACTCTTCTGTTATTTCCTTACCTGTACACTCCTTCATAGGCTTCTTGATATAATCACCAGGTACATCTGTAAACAGACCATATACCCATACACAAACCTTGTCTTTGTCCTGATCCTTGAACTGTCCCTGTCTGTTGATCGTCCAGCTTAATAACCAGCTGGAATCCTGACAGCTTACAATACCGCCTGTAACAACCTTGCCTGTTCTCGGATCACGTTTGCAGATATCTGTAATATAAGGAATGATCTTATCATCCAGAGTAGTCACTGTTGCTGACTCCCAATTTGTCTTAGCAATATCAGAACAGAATTTCTCAGGATGTCCGAAGGACGGATCCTGTTTTGCGATATTTTTCCAGAGACTCCAGCATCCACTTGTACGAACTTCTGCATCTCCGTTCGGTGCATGATTCTGATCGCCATAGATGGTTCCCTCTGTACAGCTTCCGTTTGTCACAAATACAAAGTCGTTTTCTGTAAGAACAATTCCCTTTTCTACGCCATTCACCTTACACTCGATTGCTTTTGCAATCTTCTTATTGCCTTCAAACTCAAAGAGTACGTTTGTAACCTCTGTATTGAACTGGAATTCAACGCCTGCTTCTTCCAGATATTTCTGCATTGGCAGAATCAGGGATTCATACTGATTGTATTTAGTAAATTTCAGGGCGCTGAAATCCGGAAGTCCGGAAATGTGATGGATAAATCTCTGGAAGTACAGTTTCATTTCCAGTGCACTGTGCCAGTTCTCAAATGCGAACATGGTTCTCCAGTATAACCAGAATGTGGAATCAAATACTTCATCGTCAAATACATCTTCAATTGTCTTGTCATAAAGATCTTCATCCTTTGTCATGAACAGCTTCATGATCTCCATGCAGCCCTTCTGGCTCAGATTGAATTTACCGTCTGTATGAGCATCCTTGCCTCTCTCTTTTGTTGCACGACAGAGAGAATAGTTGGGGTCTTCCTTATTCAGCCAGTAATATTCATCAAGTACAGATACGCCAGGTGTTTCAATGGATGGAATACTTCTGAAAAGATCCCATAAGCACTCGAAATGGTTTTCCATCTCACGTCCCCCACGCATCACATATCCGCGGCTCGGATCAAAGATACCGTCACATGCACCGCCTGCAATATCCATTGCTTCCAGAATGTGGATATTCTTTCCGGGCATCTGTCCGTCACGTACAAGGAAACAGGCTGCTGCAAGAGAAGCCAGTCCGCTTCCTACAATATAAGCATGTTTGTCATCTACGCCTTCCGGCTTTCTTGGACGTGCAAATGCTTCATAGTTACCGTTTGTATAATAAATTCCCTTACTGTTTTTCTCATATTTTCCACGTTCTGTATTGCGATATTCACTTGTATTATGAAGTGCGTCATAATCTTCTTTTTTCTTTGTCTCAGCTATTTTATACTTCTTTCCTGCTGCCACTGCTGCCACGCCTGCTCCAACTGCCAATGCGGATACAAGTCCTAAACCTTTATTTTTACTCATAATACACATCCACCTTTCTTCAATTCTTCTTTAGAAGTTCTTTCAGCTCTGTGATTTTAAATGCTTTTCGTTCTCTCTGCTTTACCCATTTCCCGTCAAGACATCTTCATGACTTTTACATTCTTATCTGTATGTTTCCCATATCATAAGCATTTCATCCGTCTGAATGATTTATTTGTTGCTATGGCTGTATATTAACAGTTAAAATACGATTCTACAATTTACAAAAGCCGCCGAATGATAAGTTTTTTATCACCCTGCGGCTTTTGTAAAGAATTTTTATATGATTATTTTTCCATATTATTTTTCTGAAAGTTATGAATGGATGTAGTCACTGTATCGTGAAGCGTCAGATCCATCATTCTTACCAGATCTTCAATATTTTCTTTCATTCCTTCCCTGATCCACTCAAGCATGATTCCCACAAAACCATATTTATAGAAGTCTGCAATAAATTTCTTATCCTCTTCTGTGATATTCAGACCCTTGCTTTTTTCTTCCACCACACCCACGATCAGATCATAGGTTAATTTAAAAAGATAATTTTCTATCCGCTCCCTGTCCACATTTCTGTAAACATTCATAATAAACGGTTTGTTTTCCAGCACTGCCTCAAATATCTGGGTCAGCCCTTCTGTCCAGGACTCAGAAGTCTTTTTGCCCTGAAGGGCTTTTGTCCCATCTTCCACACAGGACCATTCAACCAGATCATAAATATCCTTGAAATGATAATAAAAAGCCATGCGGCTTATTCCACAGTCTGTGGTAATATCTGTTATCGTGATCTTGTCCAGAGGTTTCTTCAGAAGAAGCCGTTTCAGGGATTCTTCCAGAGCTGCTTTTGTGGTATTTGGCATATAACTCCTCCTGTCTGCTTACTGTGATTATTTCCAGTCGTAGTTTCTCAGGTGTCCTTCCAGATTCATGTGGTCAAAATTATTCTGGCGCAGTGCCTCGTACAGAACAATTGCTACGGAATTGCTCAGGTTCAGAGAACGGATATCTCCGATCATAGGGATTCTTACACAGGTTTCCTGATTATTGACCAGAATGTCCTCCGGGATTCCTGCGCTCTCTTTTCCAAACATAATGTAGCAGTCTTCTTCATAATGAACATCAGTATAAGTCTGAGGCGCTTTTGTTGTTGCATAGTAAATCTTTGCACCGGGATTCTTCTCCAGAAATTCTTCAAAGTCCAGATATGTAGTTACATCCAGATCTTTCCAGTAATCCATTCCTGCTCTCTTTAAGGCTTTCTCACTTAAGGAAAATCCCAGAGGCTCGATAAGATGGAGTCTGGTTCCCGTTGCCACACAGGTACGGCCGATATTTCCTGTGTTTGCAGGAATCTCCGGCTCGTGAAGTACAATATTTAATTTTGCCATTTTGTTTTTATTCCTCTTGTTATTAATCGTCTGTCTTTTCTTAGAAAATTGTCTCTTAAATTTTCTGCAGTTACTCTTTGAGAAGTTGCTGCAGTTCATCCTCTGCCGGACGTTCCAGATAGCGGGCACTGCCGCCACTGTAGAGAAGCCGGTCATTGCCGCTGTTAGTCTGACCGATGACCTCTGCCATAAATCCCTCATTGCGAAGTCTCTGTACCAGTGCTTCACCTCCGCGGATTCCAATCAACACTGCTCCATCTGCCTGAAGCTTATATGGATTCAGGTCAAAAATCTCGCACACTTCTATGGTCTCCTGACGAATCGGTACCTTACGGAAGTCTGCTTCCAGTCCTACTTCTGAAGCTTCTGCCATCTTCCAGAGCGCACTTAAAAAGCCGCCCTCACCCATAGCATATAATGCGCTGGCATCTGCCTCCTGCGCAATTTTCCAGACAATACTGCCGGCTCCATAAGCATCCCAAAGTGAAACGCAATTCTGAATAAAACCGGCAGAGAATCTCTCTGCCAGTTTGTCCTTTTTATTTTTTGCTATTACAGAGGTTCCTTTCAGAGCCACCGGACATGCCACCACCAGTTCATCTCCCGGTTTCAGGCATCCGGTTATTTCTGCCCTCAGAGCCTCCATTGCCGCCTGTCCCAGTCTCATTCTTTTCCTCCGAAAATTTATTATACGATCAGAGACAGAACTGTCGGCACTACCATTGCCAGTACCAGAATGATTGCAATAATTGCTGTGATCACTTTACGGTTCTTTGGATTAAACATTCCCATTTCTCTTCACCTCTTTAATCTCTGTTCAGGTTCTCAAACACATCTTTCGTCACATCTGTCACATGAGCGTTGTTAGTCAGCGGATCACGGTCTGCATAGTTAAACAGCAGCACTGTTCCATCTGCAAATACTTCCACATGTGCATTCTTTGCCACTTTTTCCCGTTTTCTGAAGTCCCATACCTGTCTCTCAAAAGGCTTCTGATCTCTGGCAAAGCCAGGACGGCTTTTCAGGTTTTCTCTCAGATAGAGATCATATACCATCTGGTCTTTTACCTGATCCATGGAAATCTCCGGCACATCCTCAAGAAATTCCAGCAGGATCTCATATCTTCGCATTCTTGTATGAGAAACATCACCATAGCCCTTTTCCATGTAAAAGCTGCCCAGTCTCTCATAAATCGAGAAAGCATCCGGGAAAAATTTTTCCAGATATTCAAGTGTATTCTGGAATTGTCCACTATTATAATACACTTCCACCATATTTTCCACAGTTTTCAGCTTCAAAACATGGTCATAATCCAGCCACTTCGTGGAAAGTACCTCATAAGGCTCCTGTGTTTTGTATACAATACCATATTCCTTGCACATCTCCATCATATGGGAACCCTTTAACACCTTCAAAAAGCCCAGCTGAAGCTGCTGTGGTTTCAGTGCATAAACATCATTAAAGGAATGCCGGAAGCTGTCGTAATCTTCATAGGGAAGTCCTGCAATCAGGTCCAGATGCTGATGGATATTTCCAAAGCTATGGATTCTGTCAACAATTCCTTTCAATTTTTCAAAATCCATAGTTCTGTGAATTGCCTTAATCGTGTCCGGATTTGTTGACTGTACTCCGATCTCCAGCTGAATCAGACCCGGGCGCATGGTGGACATTTCCTGCAGTTCCTCTTCTCTTAACAGATCTGCTGAAATCTCAAAATGGAAGTTTGTCACACCATTATCGTGTTCATTAATATACTTCCAGATTGCCATTGCATGGTCATGTTTACAGTTAAAGGTACGGTCTACAAACTTTACCTGCGGAACCTTATTGTCTATAAAAAACTGCAGCTCTTTCTTTACTGTCTCTGTATCTCTGAAACGCAGTTTCTTATCAATGGAAGAAAGACAGTAACTGCAGGAGAAAGGACATCCTCTGCTGCTTTCATAATAAATGATCCTGTTCTTAAACTCAGACAGATCTTTGTAAATGAACGGAATACTGCTTAAGTTCATGATCTGGCGCCATCCATTATGTATGATCTGATCTCCGTCTCTGTAACAGATTCCTGTCATATCTTTCAGATCCTGCGGATTTTTTTCCACATAATATCCGGCAAGTTCTTTAAATGTTTCTTCACCTTCCCCGACCATAACACCTTTAAATTCTGAGTTTTCTGTCAGGAATTTCTCCGCATCATAAGAAACTTCCGGACCGCCGGCCCAGAAGTCGGCGCCCGGAAGAATCTTTATCAGATCTGCCATCAGTTCTTTTACAAAAGAAAGGTTCCAGATATAACAGGACACGCATACCACATCCGGATGCTCCAGATAAATATCGCGCATGATATCATCTTTCTGCTGGTTGATGGTATATTCCTTTAATACAATATGATCTGCGTAATCAGATGCATATGCCTGCAGATCATAAACAGCAAGATTAGAATGAATATATTTTGCATTGCATGCCACTAATAAAATCTTCATAAATCTTTAGCCTTCCAGTGCACTCTTCAGCTCTTCTTTGGAAGTAAGACCTACGAAGCGTTTCACTTCCGCACCGTCTTTAAACAGGATCAGTGTCGGAATGCTGACTACACGAAACTGCTGCGCAAGTGCCATATTCTGATCTACGTCTACTTTTCCTACTGCGTATCCCTCTTCTGCCAGTTCTTCCACAACCGGACCCTGACGCATGCAAGGTCCACACCATGTTGCCCAGAAATCTATAAGAACCGGTTTCTCAGATTTTAATACTTCTGTTTCGAAGTTTGCTGTTGTAATCTCTTTTGCCATGATTTATATCTCCTTTGCTTATTCTTTTATTTTAAAGATCTTACATACTTCCCTGCATTAATACCTGCCTGTGCTCCCTCATACACAGCTTTCGCCACCTGAAGAAGCCCGCCTGTACAGTCACCTGCCGCATAGAGTCCCGGGATGGTTGTTTCCATATTTTCGTTAACTTTAATGTTTCCTTTTTCAGTAAGTTCAGCTCCCATCTGGCGGGCAATCTCAGTACTGCCTGCAGTTCCCATTGCAATAAATACACCCTCTGCAGGACAGAAATCATTTGCCTGCTGACCTGCTTCTGCCTTTATTTCCTCTGCCTGCACATCAGGTTCAAGACGGATTCCGGATACCAGATCATCGCCCTCTACAGACTGGATCTTCAGTGTGTTTACACTGATATTTTCTTCAGGTGTAAATTCCGGTTCTTCACCGTTTGTATAAATGGTTACTGTAGAAGCAGTATTAGACAATTCCTTTGCTTCATGCATGGCGAAATCACCGTTTCCAAGAACTGCTACATCCTTGCCTCTGTAAAAGAAAGCATCGCAGATTGCACAGTAACTGACACCTTTTCCCTCAAATTCTTTAACACCCGGGATCTTCGGTGCAGCGCGCTTACTTCCTGTTGCAAGAATCAGACTCTGAGTCTCGAATTCACCTTCTGTAGTTTTTACCACAAAAGTATCAAACCCGCCGACTCCCAGAACCTGTGCATCCAATATTCGTACGCCCAGTGCTTTCGCCTGAGCGATTCCTGTATCATATAATTCCTGACCGGACAGCGGATGTTCCAGTCCGTAATAGTTTTCTATTTTCTCTGCTTTTTCCAAAGCACCGATCCCATTATTGATCACCAGGGGATCCAGATTTCCACGAACTGCATAAAGCGCAGCGGAAATTCCTGCAGGTCCGGCACCTATGATTATCACTTTTTCCAAATTCTGTCACCTGCTCTCTGTTATTGTTTTCAATATACTGTGATATATCATCGTTACTGTTCACTCTGTTCTCAGTAACTTATTATCATCTATTGTTACTATACTACGTTTTCTGAAAAAAATCCATGATTTTATTTGGATAATTTTGGTATAATTTGGTTAAATAAGTTTCTCGATTCAGCGACATAATAAATAAAAGCGAAGTGCTGTTCACTCATGAACCATGCATTTCGCTTTTATACATTATTTTGTATGATTTATTTATCCAACCAGAGGATATTTGTCTGTAAGTTCTTTGACGATTGCCTTTGCCTTTTCCTGGCTGCCTTCTTCTTTTAAGGTCATAGCAATTGCTTCTGCAATCTTGTCCATATCTTCCGGTTTCATGCCTCGTGAAGTAACTGCTGCTGTTCCGAGACGTACACCGCTTGTAACAAATGGAGACTGGGGATCATTTGGAATTGCATTCTTATTGCAGGTAATGTTTACTTCATCAAGAAGATTCTCCATCTGCTTGCCTGTAACACCCAGACTTCTGAGGTCTACAAGCATCAGATGATTGTCTGTGCCACCGGAAACGATATCAATTCCTCTCTTCTGAAGCCCTTTGCAAAGTGCCTGCGCATTCTCAACGATCATCTTTGCATAATCCTTAAATTCCGGCTGAAGCGCTTCTTTGAAACATACTGCCTTGGCAGCGATCACGTGCATCAGAGGACCACCCTGGATTCCCGGAAATACTGCTTTATTAAAGTTAAATTTCTTTGCATTCTCTGCGCTGCTTAAGATCAGGCCGCCTCTTGGTCCACGCAGAGTTTTGTGTGTGGTTGTAGTCACAACGTCTGCATAAGGAATCGGGCTTGGATGCTGTCCTCCTGCTACCAGACCGGCGATATGAGCCATATCTACCATCAGATAAGCCCCAACTTCATCTGCGATCTCACGGAATTTCTTAAAATCAATGATTCTGGCATAGGCACTTGCACCTGCTACGATCAGCTTTGGTTTATTCTCAATTGCGATTCTTCTAACTTCTTCATAATCGATCACACCGTCATCATTTACTCCATAATATACCGGCTTGAAGTAGGTTCCGGACATATTTGCAGGACTTCCATGTGTCAGATGTCCGCCGTGATCCAGATTCATACCCATTACAGTATCTCCCGGCTGCAGCATTGCAAAGAAAACCGCCATGTTTGCCTGTGCTCCGGAGTGTGGCTGTACATTTGCATATTCACATCCGAATAATTCTTTCGCACGTTCGATTGCAAGAGCTTCCACCTCATCCACGCAGGAACATCCGCCGTAAAATCTCTTCCCCGGATATCCTTCCGCATATTTATTGGTAAGAGGGCTTCCCATTGCTGCCATAACTGCTTTACTTACCCAGTTCTCTGAAGCAATCAGCTCAATATGGGAATTCTGGCGTGCAAGCTCCGCCTCGATCAGATCTGCGATATCCTTGTCTGTCTTTGCTACGTCGTCGATTGAATACATCTTCGTGCTCCTCCTTTGTTATACGCTCAGTAATTATTCCGATTATAACCAATTCTATCCATCATGTCAATCACCAAAAGACATTTGTCCGTGTGCCAAAATATTTTATGTATAAATCCGTATACTACAGATTATACAGATTAATTTGCGTCAAGCGGATATTCGCAACCTCCACAGGGGACTTACTTGATTCGGTTAAACAGCAAAAACTGTGCTGTTTTTTCCATCAGATAGAAACTTATTTCTATTTTACTTATTATAATTTTGCCCTATAGTTAAAATGATTATAGTTTTTTAAGGAGGTTCTTTTTATGCTTCAAAATACATATCACAATCCGCTTCTTCCCGGTTTTTATCCTGACCCTTCTATCTGCCGGGTAGGAGATTTATTATCCGGGACTGCCGATTTTCCACAGTAAGGATCTGGTTCACTGGGAACAGGTTGGTCATGGAATCCACAGACCTGAGCAGCTTGACTATAAAAACTGCGAAACTTCTGAAGGATTATGGGCACCAAGTATCCGTTATCATAACGGAACTTATTACATCATTAACACTTTCGTATCTGCAGGACGTGAAGCAGACCGTGACAATTATATTATTACAGCAAAAAATCCTGCCGGCCCGTGGAGTAATCCGATTGTTGTAAAAGGTGCAGACGGCATCGACTCCAGTCTTTTCTTTGATGATGACGGTTCTCTGTGGTATGTAGGCAACTACATCAGTCCTGACTGCCTTTATGAAGGACATCATGGTATCTATCTAAACGAACTTGATCCGGAAACCTTCCAGTTCAAGGGACCTCGTTACATTATCTGGGATGGTGTAAAAACACGTAGTAAATGGATTGAGGCTCCGCATATTTACAAGAAGGACGGATGGTATTATCTCCTTGTTGCAGAGGGTGGTACTTTCGTAAATCACAGTGTACAGATGGCCCGCTGCCGTACAATTCAGGGAGATTACGAAATCTGCCCGAGAAATCCGATTGTTAGTCACAGACACATGCCTCTGTTGAACCCGATTTCTGTTACAGGACATGCTGATATCGTAGAAACTCAGAATGGTGAATGGTGGATGGTCCTTCTGGCTGTGCGTCCATATGAAGGAGGACATTATAATCTTGGCCGCGAGACCTTTATGGTTCCGATTATATGGGCCGAGGACGGATGGCCTATGGTTGATAACGAAACAGGACTTGTCCAGACAGAAGACCGTCTTCCGGATCTACCTAAGACCATTTATCCATTAATGCCTGAATCTGATAACTTCGAATGTGATACTCTGCAGATGCAGTGGAATACCATTCATCCGCCAGTTAAACAAATTTATTCTCTGACAGACCGCTTCGGATATCTGCGTCTGTATACAAGAAAAGAAGTTCTGAACGAAATCTGTCTTCCTTCTTTCATAGGACGCAGACAACGTCACAAAGTATTCCTGGCAAAAACAGCTATGGAATTTACTCCTGCAAACGAGAATGAAGAGGCCGGAATTGCTCTTGTACAGGATGACCGTTTCCATTATCTTATGGTATTAGTTCAGAAAGACGGAAAGCCATTCCTTCAGGCTTACCAAACAGAAAATGGTACAAAATCTTTGCTTGCAGAAACTGAAATCAAAGATGTAAAACGCCTCTACCTCAGTGTTCAGGGTAATACTACTGATTATGACTTCTATTACGGATACACAGATCAGGAAATGCTCCCGCTTGCCAGAGGGCTGGATGCTTCTCTGTTAAGTTCTGTAGTAAATAACGGATTTACCGGAACATACATCGGTATGTATACAAGTTCCAACCATCAGCCAAGTACTAATTATGCTGACTTTGACTGGTTCAACTATCAGGGAGAATAATCACTGTTTACAATTAACAAATCCATAAAAAATTTAAAATATAACGCAAAAACGGATTGCCGTTCAACGTGAACTTCGCAATCCGTTTTTACTGTTTGCAATATCTATATCTCTTTAATCAATCAGATAAAATCATCCGCTTCTACACTTACCCGTAACCAAATAACTGTTCCACAATTTATTCGATTAAAACGCTTTTTTAATCTGTTTTACCAGTGCATCCACATCTTCAGCTTTTACAAGAAATCTCTCGGTTCCATTGATTTCCAGACTATCATAAGTATCATCATATGTATAATATTTCAGAGTTACTTCCGGAGCTTCTTCTGTGTTTCTGTGGAATGTTACAGTCAGCACTTCTTCCTTATCTGCTGCATCTTTTGTTTCTTCGACTTCCGAATCAAGCATTATACTTTGAAGTGCCTGATACAATTCAGTAAATTTCTCCTTCTTTACAGTTTTCTTTCCAAATTTATAATCGCTGCCGTCCAGCTTCATCGTATATGTTTTCTTTCCGATGGTCATGTCTGCACTGCCAAGTGTATCAATATTTACCAGTGCCGGAATCTTCAGGATCAAATTAAATGGTTTCAGTTCCAGAAGACTGTTCACTGACTCTTTTGAAAGCAGATAAACAGCCTCTTCGTATCCTTTTACACATGCATAATAGTCACCATTCTCATCTGTATTTCCGATAAGGATCGTTGCTGTTGCATCTGCATCCTGTGTTTCTTTTGCTGTGTCATCGTTAACTGTATTTACAAAATCTACTGTAAAATATGTCTTTGTATTATCCAGTCCGGTATCTGTATTTGCTGCATCGACGCCGTTGCTGAGATCAAAAGCAGCCAGCACTCCAAACATTTCATACATATTCTCTGTGTTTACTGTTGCAGTCTCATCATACGGATTGGTAATTTCCCAGTAGTCGAAATCCATCTTATAATCTGCCGGTTCCTGTTTGATCTGAAATACTTCTTCGCCGTCCTTTACAATGGAAAATCTGCGAATGGAATAGGCAGACATTCTTGGATGTTCTACAGTTTTTAAATCTGTATTTTCTGTTTTATCATCTGTCTGATCAGCAATTTCTTCTTCCACAGCTGCATCTTCTGCTTTTGGCTCTTCTGCAGTCTCAGAGTTTTGTTCTGCTTCATCTGCCCATACAGGACAGGATATAACTGCTGTGCCTGCTGCACCGGCAGTAAACATGGCTGTCATTCCAAGAAGTAATATTTTTTTAATTTTGTTTTTCATGTCTGTGTTCCTCCTGTCCATATATAATATGGTTTTTATTTTATGTTACTTTTCGCAATTGAAACAGAATACTTACTCCGTTCGGTTAAAGTGCAATTTCTACCTCAGCAGGCTTATGTCCTGTCAGTTCTGCACTTCTTGTATCCGGCTGGGATACTCCTGCAAATAAACGGAAATGTTTTCCTGCGATGTAACGATTTCCATCTTCATCAACTATATTCATTGCTTTATTAGAAATTGTAAATTCTACAGATTTCTCTTCTCCCGCTTTCAGAGATACTCTCTTAAATCCGCAGAGACTGTAGTTACGAACTGCAAGCGGAGAATCAAGGTCTTTGATATACACCTGAACAACTTCATCTGTATCTACTGTTCCATTGTTCTTAACAGTTGCTTTTAACACGATATCGGACTCTGCTGATACTTCACCGACAACCTCTGCTTCTGTTACGCAGGTATCACTGTATGTAAGTCCGTATCCAAATGGATAAAGTGCCTCTTTTTCCATATAACGGTAAGTTCTGTTCTTCATAGAGTAATCTGTAAATTCCGGCATTCCTTCCAGGTCTTTATAGAAGGTTATCGGAAGTTTTCCTGATGGAGATTCTTTTCCGAAGAGAAGATCTGCTATTGCACGTCCACCTCTTGCTCCCGGATACCATGCAAGAAGGATTCCATTACAGTTATCCTGCGCATAATTCAGGTCAATCGCACTTCCTGCCATCAGAACTACGATGGTAGGTTTTCCTACTGCTGTTACTTTCTCGATCAGTTCTTCCTGTACTTTCGGAAGATGAAGATCAACTTTGTCCCCGGATGCATCACTGTTTCCGGTATCTCCTTCTTCTCCCTCCAGAGTCTCATTAAGACCTACGCAGAGTATGACTACATCGCTGTTTTCCGCTGTAATTACTGCCTCAGAAATTCTGTCCTGATCCCATGCCAGATTTTCAACTTTGTCTTTATATAAATCACATCCCTGAGAGTAAAGGATCCTTACATCGTCACCTGCTTCTTCACGGATTCCTTCAAGAACAGTAATATATTCTGAAGATGTTCCATGATAATTTCCAATAAGAGCTGCACGGCTGTCTGCATTCGGGCCGATGACACCAATAGTATTTACTTTTGTTTTATCAATCGGAAGAACTCCATCATTCTTCAGAAGTACGCAGCTCTTTCTTGCCATCTTAAGAGCTTCATCAATGTGCTCTTTGCACTCTACCACACTATACGGTATCTTATCATATTCACTTCCGTCAAACAGGCCCAGCAGATATCTGGTTGTCAGCAGTCTTACTGCGGATTCTGTAATTTTTTCTTCTGTTACCAGTCCATCCTGATAAGCTCCCATCATATGAAGATAGGTATTTCCACAGTTCAGGTCACAGCCTGCATTTAATGCCATAGCAGCGGACTGTCTTGGTGTGGAAGTTACCATGTGATGTTCATGAAAGTCACGGATTGCCCAGCAGTCAGAAGTATAATGACCTTCGAATTTCCATTTTCCTCTCAGGACATCTTCCATAAGATATTTATGTGCACAGCAGGGTTCTCCGTTTGTCCTGTTATAAGCACCCATTACAGCCTCAACATCCGCTTCTGTTACAAGCGCTTCAAAAGCCGGAAGATATGTTTCCCACATATCCTTCATGCTTGCCTGTGCATCAAATTCATGTCTGAGCGATTCCGGACCGCTGTGCACTGCATAATGCTTTGCACATGCTGCCGCTTTCATTACAGGTCCGTCACCCTGGATTCCTTCTACAAATTTCACGCCAAGTCTGGACGTCAGATATGGATCCTCACCATAGGTTTCATGCCCTCTGCCCCATCTCGGATCTCTGAAAATGTTTACATTGGGGGACCAGAAAGTAAGACCCTTGTAAATATCTCTGTCTTCTTTTGCAGAATATGCATTGTATTTTGCTCTTCCCTCAGTTGCAATGATATCGCCAACTTTTTTCATCTCTTCATCGTCAAATACTGCAGCCATTGCAATTGCCTGTGGGAACATGGTTGCCACACCTGCTCTGGCCACTCCATGCAGTGCTTCATTCCAGTAATTATATGCCGGAACACCCAGTCTTTTCACGGGAGCAGCATCGTATTTTAACTGGGAAGCCTTCTCCAGAAGCGTCATCTGTGATACCAGTTTTTCTGCTTTTTTTCTTGCTTCTGCTCTTTCTTTTCTGTGATCTTTCATTTCAGATCCTCCTGTTTATATAATTTGATAATTATTCAGCAGGTATTAACAAAGCCTCAGCGCAGCCCGCTACTCCTGCATTATGTATTCTGCATTTCTTCTCTGTATTTCGTCGGAGATTTTCCTGTATGTTTCTTAAATGCCAGTGAGAAATAATTCGTATCTCTGTATCCTACCATCATAGCAATCTTTCCAGTCTTGATGCTGGTAGTTTCCAGAAGGCTCTTCGCCTTCTCAATCCTCTTTCTGACAATGTATTCATTACATCCTTCACCTGTAATCCGCTTAAATAATCTGGAGAAATAATTCGGTGTGATATAGAGACTTTCCGCAATGCTGGAAACCGAAATATCCTCTGCAAGATGCTCATCTATATAGTGTCTGGCATTGGAAATGGTATAATGTACATCCTCTTCATCATTTTCAATAAGCTGCTCAATAAACATTCTCGTAATCTCACAGGCCTCTTCTTTTCCTGCTGATGACAGACTCTTGGAGAGTGCATCCAACTTTCCTTCTTCCACCTCACACGATTCTTCCATGTAGGAAAAAATCAAAGAGGAGGCAATCTCGAAACAACATCTGCGCACAGCAGAAGGAGAAAGATTATAGGATTCCGTTGCCTTAGTAAAGGTATTAAATGCCTTTAGTACATAATCTGGAGTTCCTATATTGGAAATCATGATATTTCGCAGTTCTGCATAGATTTCCCAGAAGATTTTCTTCTTGTTCTGAGCCCCCATCGTCTGTATAATGTCCTGAATATTCTTTTTTTCATGTTCCAGAAGATATCTGGCATCATTGTAGGAAATTGCCAGATTTTCAAATCCTTGCACAGCACTTCCAACCGTAATCTTTGGTTTATATTCAAATTCATCCTTCAGTACATCCGACAATTCTTCAATCTGTTCCAGAACGCTGTCGTCATCATCCTTTTCAAAACAGACAATCGCAATCGTACCGTCATCATCTACAAATGTGATTCCTCTATTTTGGGAATCCACCATGCTCATGCAGACATTTTTAACAGTCATTGCACGGAATTTTCCGTCATTCTGCTGTTCTGTATACATTCCCTGTTCCAGAAGAATCAGGCTCATTTTCTGCTTAATATCAAACTGAAAATCTTTCTGGAGAATATACAACTGCATCTCTTTATCTGCTTTTGTATGCACCAAATTTCTCATGCACTGCTCCAGTCTCATCTGCACTACAGAGCCTTGAGAGCGCCACACTCTGGCCTGATTCTGCTCTTTGTTTTCCTGCTCTTTCAGTTCTTTTATCTGCTTTTCTATCGCATTGAAAAGATCATCTTCATCAATCGGTTTCAGAAAGAAATCCTGCACCTGAAGCCGCAGGCTCTCTCTTGCATACTCAAAATTATCAAAGCCTGTAAGCACGATCACACGCAGTTCAGGTACTGATTCTCTGGCCGCTTTAATCAGTTCCAGTCCTGTCATTTCTGTCATCTGGATATCTGTAACCATAATTTCAGGACCTTCTTCTTTAAGAATCTTCAAAGCCTCGTTTCCTGACGCAGCAGTAAATACGTCATCTACTCCCAGTTTCTTCCAGTCTATGGCATTTTTCATACCCATGCGTATCATCTTTTCGTCATCAACAATCAGTACTCTATACACACGTCCGCTCGCCTCCTGCTGTGTTCTTTTTGATTTCTGTCTGATATGGCAGATGGATCACGACAGTTACTCCACCCGAATCATTCTTCTGGTAATTAAGACCATATCCCTCCCCAAAAAGAAGTTCAATCCTCTTGTTTACGTTTCGCACTCCATATCCAAAAGAATCCTCGTATCTGGAGAGCTGTTCATTCATTTCATCTATCTGTTCCTGACTCATTCCTGTGCCTGTATCTGATACCTTTATGATAACTTCATCCTCATTTTTATATGCTGTAAGATAAAGTGTACCTGTTTTTCCCTCTTTTACTTTCATTCCATGATAAATGGAATTCTCTACCAGTGGCTGCAGGGTCAGCTTCGGTATCAGGCTTTCTTCCACCTGAGATTCTACAACAATCTCACTTCCGATAATGTTGTCGTATCTCATGTTCTGGATAATCATATAATTCCTGATATGCTCTACTTCTTCTCTGATTGTGATCACGTCATGTCCTTTGCTGAGACAGATCCTGTAATATTTCGCCAGCGCCTTTACCATTGTGGAAATCTCTTTATTTCCTTCGGCAATCGCCTGCCAGTGGATACATTCCAGTGTATTATAAAGAAAATGCGGCTGAATCTGCGACTGAAGGGCATTAAAACGAATCTGCTCCAGCTGATGCTGTTCCAGTTTTACCTGTTCCATCAACACCTCGATTTCATCCATCATAGAGTTAAAACCAATTGCAAGCTTGGCAAAATCCTCGCCCATATTGTCAACATTGATTCTTGTTCTCAGGGAACCTGTTGCAACATAATCCATATTAGATACTACCTTATTAAGGGGCTGATACATTTTCCTGACCAGTGCTCTTATAATAATGCTTACTATGATCAGCACTATGATCAGAACCAGAATCACAACAACCATTATATGGAATCCTGATTCCATCAGTTTATAAAAAGAAATCGAACTGACTACATAATAATTCCAGTTCTTAATCTTCTGGCATACATACATATTCCCATTCTTTGTAAATATCTGTATCCCTTTTTCCATCTCATCTATATAATTTACGTAACGGCCTGTCTCCTCTTTATCATTCGAAAGCAGTATCATTCCACCTGTGTCAACTACTCTTGTTTCTGCTGAAGAATCTCCTACAGCCAGCATCCTCTGTACTGCCGGATCATCGAAATTCATGCACAGAAGCCCTCTTGCATCAGATACTTTTCTGGTATCATATAATGGATAATACAGACTCAATGTATATCTGTTCCCTTTATAATAATCGTTATAATAATCGTTATTATAGGAAACTTTCAGCGTTCCTTTCTGCGCATATTTGCTTCTCTCATATGCCTGGGGATACACTTCTTCAAACTGCGTAACTGATAAAGAACCCTTTCCTCTGTAGTAGTAACTTTTATAATCCGAACTGACAATGGCAGCAAAGTTCAGACTCTCATACATATTATTCAGATTCTCCAGCTTGCTGTAAACTGCATCAATGTCTGCTGTCTTCAGCTCATTTTTCTGCACCTGCCTGCAGTAATTCTGCACAGAATCATCCATGATCGTACCCAATACGATTTCTTTATATGAATCCATTGATCCCTTAAAAGATTCCGCAACTGTATTATTCTGCATCTGCAGAAGTTCTACAGACTGCTCTTTCATCGATGCTATAGAAAAAGTCAGAGAAACACCTGCAACCGTCAGCGTTACAATAAGAATACTGACGGTCACAAGTAAAAGTATTTTTTTATCAAATTTCCAGTAGCTGAATTTTGTTTTCCATTTGTTCATGTTGTCTTTCCTCATCTGTCACATAATTTCACATATACCCACATGATCAGGGGTGATTTTATCTCCCCAATATCATACCATGTTCAATGGTAAATGGATACAACAGATTTCGCAGAAAGAATCAACCCTTTACAGCACCTGCAGTCATACCTTTTACCAGTTTATCCTGGAAAATAATAAACATGATAACCATTGGTAAAAGTGTTAATGTAAGAACCGCCATGATCATTGGTGTATTCATAGAATACTGTCCCTGAAATTCCCAGATTGCCAACGGCAGGGTACGATTCTGGGCAGACTGTGTCAGTGTATTTACAAATGAGAATTCATTCCACATATTTACACCATTGTAAATTGCCAGTGTCGCCATTCCGGGTTTGGAAAGCGGCAGGATCATGGAGAAGAACATCTGAATCTTTCCACATCCGTCAATTTCAGCAGATTCTTCGATTTCTCTCGGAATCTCTTTCATAAAGCTGGTCAGGATAAATACGGAAATCGGAACTGCGAATGCGACATACGGTCCGACCAGTGACCAGATTGTATCATAAAGTCCTGTTGACTTTGACATTTTGAATACAGGGATCAATGTAATATGTACAGGAATAGACATACAGGCTACAATAATCGCATAAATCGGCTGTGCCATTTTAAACTTAAATCTTGCCAGAGGATAAGAAGCGCATGCTGAAATAAACAGCAGCAGGATCAGGGAGATTGCAAGAACGATCACACTGTTCTTGAAGTAATTTGCAAACCCTCCTGTAAGTACCTCAGTGTAATTGGACCAGTTCAGTTGATCAGGAAGCTGGAATACACCCTTGGTAAGCATCTCAAATTTCTCTTTGAATGAGTTCAGCACCATGAATATAAAAGGTGTAAATGATACAATTGCTGCACCGATAGCAAGAACAAAAGCAATGATCCAGGCTATGATGCTTTTTCTTCTACTTTTCTTATAGCTGTCCATCCCTTAATCCTCCTGTTTTCCGTTTATAAGTTTCATAGTAATCATAGATACCATTGTAATCAGGATAAACATACCTCCTGCAATGGCTGAGCCATAACCCATGTTAAAGTTCTTGAATGATTCTTTGTACATATAGGTTGCCATCAGCTCTGTAGCAGTACCAGGACCGCCACCTGTCATAACATAGATCAGATCGAAGTATTTCAGAGATCCAACCATTGAAAGGATAGCTGCACTCTTAATTGACGGAATAAGAAGTGGAAGTGCAATCTTCCAGAAATACTGTCCTCTTGTAGCACCATCGATTCTTGCTGCTTCAAATACATCATATGGGATGTTTGTATAACCAGCCATAAAGTAAACCATGTAGAATGGTGTAAACTGCCATGCAATGATAAGAATAACTGTGAGCAATGCTAATTTTGGATTACCAAGAAGGTCAATGTTGCCCCCTCCGAACCATCCGGAAATTGTGCTGACAATACCTCCGTTTGTTGCAAGTGCGTATGTGAAAAGGAAACCAATTGCAACAGAAGACATAAGCATTGGAATAAACCAGATAACCTTGAAAATTGTAAGTTTCTTACCGCCAAAGTCAAGGAATGTTGCCATTGCAAGTCCTAACGGAATCTGGATAATGATAGATAGGATCATGATAATAACGTTGTTCTTAAATGCTATCCAGAATTTTGTATCTTTGATCAGTTTTGCCCAGTTTGCAAGTCCTACCATCTTCTTGTCTGCGGAAATACCATTCCACTGGTATCCGCTTGTAATAAATGTATCAATAATCGGATACGCGATAAATACTACTAATAAAATGATAACAGGTGCCAGAAAAAGTGCTGCTGTCTGACGTGTTTTTCTCTGTCTTAACTGAACCAGAGATATCCCTTTTTCATTCATTTTGGTGCCTCCTTTTTAATACTTTCTGAGATTTGATCATCTGACCTAACGTATGCCAGAGTATGTTTGAAAAATGCTTTCGGAATATGTTAGAGATATATTTCTGAGATGGTTTTTATATATTTTCTGACATGCTGTCTGATATGTAATTTGACATTGAAATGATTTTTCAAGCACGCTCTGTGTACTCACATATTGTTTTTCAAGATAAAGGGTTCTGCACTTTCAGCATGTGCAGAACCCTTCTTTTCTACCCTTACTCAGGTCAGAATGAATGCCTGCTTTCCTTTAAAGATTATTCAGCATCATCTGCTGCTGCATCATCTGTAGCTTCTTCTGCAGTATCATCTGCTGCGCCGGAATCAGATTTGGTACTTAAATATTCGTCCATTGCTGTCTGCATTTCTTCCTGTGCTTCCTGAGGAGTCTTTGTCAGACCAAATACTTCCTGTAAGCCATCAAGATGTGCAGATGCAACAGATGTCGGCAGATACTGGTCATACCACAACTGGATAGAAGATGCTTCCTGAGCTGCATCAAAAATTTCCTTTACAACAGGGTCTTTGATGTGGTCTCCTGCATCTTTTACAGGAACAATCTTGTTGTTAGAATATGTAATGTCTGCAACTTCATCAGATAAATGATCTGTTGCACATTCAAATGCTGCTGCAAGTTTATCACCTTCACAGTTGAAGCAAATGAACTGATCACCTACAGTACCGATCTGGATTGTAGGATCAGCATCGGAATCATCAATTGCAGGGAATGGGAACCAGCCGATCTTCTGATAGAATTCCTCACTGTCAGTCTGGAATGTTCCTGCATACCATGAGCCACAGAGAAGCATACCTGCTGTCTCCTGATACATTAACTGTTTTGCCTGTCCGTCATCTTCGCTTAAGGAGTTTACGCCATCCGGGAAGTATCCGTTTTTAACCCACTCCTGAATCTTCTCACCTGCTTTGATGAAGCAGTCATCTGTGAATTTGCCGGTTCCTGCAACTGCATTCTGGAATGGTTCCAGTCCGCCATAACGTGCTGCCAGAGACATGAAGTACATGGAACCTGTCCATTTGGAAGCATTAGCAAGTGCAAAAGGTGTAATTCCGTTTTCTTTTAATGTTGCACAGATATTTTCCAGATCAGCTAATGTCTTCGGTTCTTCAAGTCCGTACTGTTTAAACATATCTTTGTTGTAGAAGATACCTGCCAGAGAAACATTCAGATATGGGATTGCATATACATGTCCGTTGTAGCTTCCCTGTTCAATAGCTGCATCCAGAAGTCTATCTTTAACATCGGACTGATCAAGAAGATCATCAATCGGCTGAGCAAATCCGGAATCAATATATTCATACATCGGACCACCAGACCAGCTTGAGTACATATCAGGACACTCACCGGAGCTCATCGCGATAACAAGTTTTTCCTTGTATGTATCGTTCTGGATAGCTACCTGATTTACAGTATAGCCTGACTCTGTTTCTTTGTTAAACTTGTCTACTGCTGCAGTAACAATATCTTTGTCCGGGCTCTCTACCGCGATATTCCAGTAAGTAATTTCTTTGTCGTCAGCTGCAAATGCAGTTGTCTGCGCTGCCATCGGTACCACCATCGCTGCTGTCATGGCAAGTGCCATAATCTTGTACATTCTTTTTTTCATTTCTTGTTTCCTCCTTTTTTATTCACTTTGTATATTTAAGTGTATTTATCATAGCATTCCATTCACATAATGCCCATAAAATATTCTGTCCAAAATCTATAAATTTCTGTCTTTCCGTTTTCTGTGTGCAGAAAATTATAGATATCTGTACTGGAATCTTTCCAAAAATGTCTTCTGAGAACCAGCAAAAATTGCTTTCAAATTTTAATTTTTTTATTATTTTTTGACTATTTTTCCATTATTTGCTTTAATATAAAAAGGAAGTCCCACCTACTGCTCATTACATTTTACAATTAAAGCAGAGGACTTACCTGATTCAGTTAACCTTTCAATCTATAGGAGGTCGTTTACATATTATGAGAAATTTTGAATATTATACACCAACACAGGTTCTCTTTGGCAAAGATACCCACCTTCAGGCAGGTTCCCTGCTGAAGAAGTATGGAGCAAAAAAAGTTCTGATCCATTATGGAGGTCAGAGTGCTGTCCGTTCCGGACTGATTGATGAGATCACTTCTAATCTGAAAGAAGAAGGTCTTGAATACATCACCCTGGGTGGTGTCATTCCTAATCCACTTCTTTCCAAAGTCCGCGAGGGAATCGAATTATGCCAAAAAGAACATGTAGACTTTATCCTTGCTGTAGGAGGAGGAAGTGTTATTGACTCTTCCAAAGCCATCGGCTATGGCGTTGCCAATCCGAACAATGATGTCTGGGATTTCTGTCTGAAAAAAGCTGTTCCAACCGGCTGTCTGCCCATTGGTGTCATCCTTACAATTGCAGCTTCCGGAAGTGAAATGAGCAGTTCCAGTGTTATCACAAATGAAGAAACAAAAGAAAAACGTGGATGTGCAAAGACAGATTACTGCAGGCCGAAATTTGCCATCTTAAATCCACGTCTCACCTACACACTCCCGCAGTATCAGACAGAAAGCGGATGTGTAGATATCCTCATGCACACCATGGAGCGATATTTTGTAAATATTGAAACTATGGAGATTACAGACAGCATCAGCGAAGCTCTGATGCAGACAGTCATTTACAATGCCCGTATTCTTATGAAAGAACCAGACAATTACAGCGCCAGGGCAGAAATTATGTGGGCAGGAAGCCTTTCCCACAACGGTCTGACCGGATGCGGTACAGGTGGTGGTGACTGGGCATGCCACCAGCTTGAACATGAACTGGGAGGTGTCTACAATGTAACTCACGGAGCAGGTCTGGCAGCTATCTGGGGAAGCTGGGCACGATACGTCTACGAGGTGAACCCTGAACGTTTTGCTCAGTTTGCCACCAATGTATTTGACATTCCATGTGGAACTGATTATAAAGAAACAGCCCTTGCAGGAATTGAAGCAATGGAAAATTTTTTCCGGTCTGTAGAAATGCCCACCAGTTTACATGAACTGGGTCTGGATCTCACAGATCAGCAAATTCATGATCTTGCATTCAAATGCAGTTTTGAGGACACTCGCACCATTGGAGTCTTTAAACAGCTCAATATGAGAGATATGGAAAAAATCTACCTTATGGCAAGATAAAATAAATTTTTGTTATAACTTTCTCTTTTTTCGCAAAAATCATAAAAATTACTTGCATTCAAACAATCAATATGCTATGATAAGGTCTGTGATACACAACAGTTCACAGACCAAATGCCCAGATAGCTCAGTTGGTAGAGCAGAGGACTGAAAATCCTCGTGTCGCTGGTTCGATTCCGGCTCTGGGCATCTTTTTTATTCGGCGGAAACCACGTAGAATCAAGGGGTTTCCGCCGTTTTTTAATGGTTGAAAATCACTTAGGTGTGCAAAAGGTGTGCAGAAATTATGAAAACAGAATTAAATATTTGACTTTCCCCAATACCCTTCAATGGATGCCTGGTTCAGTCCTTCTCCAATGACGATTAAGATTGCCTGACCATTTGGAATTGGCTGAATTTCTGTTTTTTGATGCGTAACGTTGAGGGAAATCCACGATCCATCAGAGAGTTTCTGAAATCCCTTGATTCGAAATACTTTTCCACATGCAGGATCATTTAAGATTTTTTCGCAGGACTCTTTCAGAAATTCTTCTGTGAAATCCATATTCATAAAATATAAGCTGTCGTATGTTTTCTTATCATCAAACCATAATTTGGCGTAATCTGCGGAATGATAGCCAGAGGAAAGGATGGCTTTGAAATCTGCATCGGTTAAATCATCCCAGTTTTTTTCTATTGTAATAGAAGGAGTTGGTTTCTTTTCAGTATGGAGAATCTCAAAGGATTGGTCTACATAGTTTTTGGTAGAGATAAGTTTCTCCGGGCTTACTTCCTGAACATGACTGTATAAAAGGGCACCAGCCTGTGCTACCTGTGACGCGAGAAGATAACGGGAAGATTGGGATAATGTCTGTTCCAGATCGGCATCTACGATGGTAATTACATTTCCGATTTCATACCAGCGGTCGAGGGGGGATTCGTGTAATGCATCGAAAAATTCGTCCATATCGAAGATACCGGATGGCTCTACAAGGACACGGTCGTAGCCGCACATGCCCATAGCGATCAGCTTCGTCTTGAACCGGCGGCGGTGGCAGTCGGCATCACAGCCACCTGCAACCATTTCCAATGTACAGTGATCACCTAAGATATCCTGCAACAGCATGGCATCAACATTCACGGCTCCAAAATCATTTTCGAGGATGCCGATGTTCATTCCCTGTTGCAGCAAGTAGGTGGCGTATTTTTTTATAAAAGTTGTTTTGCCGGAACCTAAGAATCCGGTAATTAAATCTATTTTTATCATTTTTATAATCTCCTTTTCAAGAAATGTGTAATTTGCAGATTTATATTTTTATGCTGTTGTTCATGGTGTTTCTAAAATCAAGTTCATTATATAGTTGTCCGAAATGAGCGTCAAATATATTTTCTACGGTTACATAAGAAAATATCTCAATAGCAGATTGTTTTGTTGTCAATCTGAACGGACGTGACATAGAAATAGTATAAGAGAATGTTTGCGGAGAAAAGATGGATATTTCAAGTTATGTAACGGTGCTGCCGATTGTGATCATTTGTTATCTGGTTGGAATCGGGTGTAAGGCGAGCAAGAAGATCAGCGATAAGACGATTCCGGTGATTGTTGGCATCGTGGGAGGAATCGTTGCGGTGCCTGCTATGTATGTAATGAAGAGCTTCCCGGCAGAGGATATTATTACGGCAATCTCAGTTGGAATTATGTCTGGATTTGCGTCTACGGGGATCAATCAGGTGTATAAACAGAGCAAAAAAGAGGAGTAAAAACAGGCAAAAAACCAATTTTGACTGAATACGCACCAATTATGCATGAACGCGAAAAAACAAAAATTTATGTGCTATTATGTAAAAAATGACAGATTATTTATGTAAAAATAAATAGATTTGCGAAGGATAAAACATTTAGGAGAGAGTGTGTAATATGGTTGAAAATAATGTGGAGTCAGTAAGGGAAAAAGGCCGTTATTTGGAGACAATTATCAATCGGAAAAAGAGGACAATCCCGATTGCATCTATAGAATATGTAGAGAGCAGAGGACGGAAAATCGTCTTGCATCTGGGGTGTGGAGAGATGACATTTTATTCGAAGATTTCCGATATTGAGGAGAAACTGGTCAATAATGGATTTGTCCGTGTGCATCAGAGCTTTATGGTTCGCATGGCAGATATATCGACAATAAGCCGTACATCTATAAAGTGTGGGAAGATAGAGGTTCCAGTGAGCCGGAGGTATTATGGGGAGTTGAGGAAGATGGTTATGGAATAGGTAGATAAAAAGAGATATTGAGTAGTATGGAAAGGAGTAAATTATTAAAATGAATATAGCTAATATTATTAATTACGAAGGAGATAATTCAATATTTATTTGGAAGCATCCGATAGAAGACTTTAATACGGGAACTCAATTAATTGTACACGAATCACAAGAAGCTATATTTTTTAAAAATGGACAAGCTTTAGACTTGTTTGGACCAGGGAAATATACATTAGAGACGGAAAATATACCTTTTTTAAATAGAATGATGAATCGTGCAACCAATGATAAAACACCTTTTCATGCAGAGATATATTATATAAATCTGACAGAACAAAGAGGAATAAAGTGGGGAACGGATAGTAAGGTAATGTTTGTAGATCCCTGTAATAATAATTATGCATTCCCTATAGGGGCAAGGGGAGAAATGAGTTTGCGTGTAAGTGATTCTCGGAAATTATTATTAAAATTAGTGGGAACAGAAAAAGAATTATCTCAGTCAAAAATGTATGATTATTTTCGAGCTCCAATTATGATGCATATAAAATCATACTTGCCTAAAGTTTTGCGAGAAAAGCAGGTATCTATATACGAGTTAGATACAAATATATATGAATTTTCTCTTGAATTACAAAAAAAATTATCGGGAGAATTGGAAAATTATGGAGTTAAATTAGAAAATTTTTGGATTACGGAGATTGTTAAACCAGAGGATGATCCAGTTTATATACAACTTAGAAATTTGCGTGGAAGACAATCCGTACTTATGCCAGAAGGACAGCTACGACAACAAGAAGCATTAATTAATCAACAGATAGAAATGATTAATAAAACAACAGATGTTGAAAAACAGAGACTGCAGGAACAGTTGCGTATAGATGTTGAGAGAAAAGAAATCGACAATAAAGCATATGAACAGCAAAAACTTGGATATAGTTTTCAACAGGCAAGGCAGTATGATGTTATGGAACAGCTTGCTGCAAATGAAGGAACAGGAAGTGATTTGAGAAACGCTACAATGGGATTAGGTATGGGCATTGGAATGGGGGGACCTATTGGAAATGCATTTGGCGTGTTGGCAGCATCTACATTATCTCCGGACAATGTAAATCCGTATGCAACAAATATAGGTGCTATGCATCAGAGCGAAGAGAAAGAAGCAGGCATGGTAGCACCACCTATATTGCATATACAGGAGGAAGAAGAAAATATTCCAAAGGTAGATAATATAATGAGTAAATATTGTATCAATTGTGGATATGAATTAAATGTAGATGCAAAATTCTGTCCTATGTGTGGAACGAAGAGAGGAGAGTAATGATGAGTTTCAATAGAAAAATATTTTATGCTATATCAGTAATAACTTTTATTGTGTTTAATGTCATTGCATTTATTGTTCCTATTAACAGAAATGCGGATTTTTGGGTTGGATATACATTTGTATGTTTGACAATTTTATGGATCGTTATTGCATTGAACGTAATAATAAAGGATACAGATTCCTTAAATGATATTTTTTTTAAATTGCCTGTAACATATCATTTGATAGCATATTTAGCTATATCGGTTGTTCTTAATTTAATAATTATTTTCTTGCCGGATTTCAGTATCAGAGTTGCTGTTTTATTTAATGTGGTTATTTTAGGTATTCACATGGTATTAGTATTAACAGCTATGTTTGTAGGAAATACTGTTTCCAATTCTGAAAAAAAGGTAGAACAAAAAATACATTTTATTCAGCAGGTTCTTGTAGATGTCCAGATATATGAAAGTAGAACATTAAATCCTTTGTTGCAAAAATTACTTAAGGAGTTGGAAGAAACTATTAGATATAGCGATCCTATTAGCAATGATTCATTAATACCGCTTGAACAAAACATATTATATCAGTTAGCAACCTTAGGAGAGTTGATTGATAATGGAAATGATGATAAAGCGATTATGTGTGTAAATCAAGTAAAAGCAATGTTTGAACAAAGAAATAAAAAGTGTAAGATTTTAAAGCAGAGAGGATAAAGAGAGATGGCTCTATTAAAATGTACAATTTGTGGAGGAGAGCTGGATGTAAATGCAGATATAAGTGTTGGTATATGTCAATACTGCGGCTCCAAAATTACAATTCCAAAGAATTTAGACAAAAAAGGAAATTTATATAATTTAGCAAATTTCCGCAGACAAAATAACGAATTTGACAAAGCAATAAACATTTATGAGGATATACTTAAAGATGATAATGAAGATGCAGAGGCTCATTATGGTTTAGTATTAAGTAAATATGGAATAGAATATGTAAAAGATCCCAAAACGGGAGAAAGAGTTCCAACATGTCATAGATTACGTTATTCCTCAATATTGGCAGATAGTGATTATAAAGCAGCTATTAAATATGCAGATGATATATCAAAGCAAGTCTATTCTATGGAGGCTGAAAGAATATCAAGAATAGTAAGCAGAATTGTTGAGCTAGCATCTAAAGAAGGAACATATGATATATTCATATGTTATAAGGAAAGTACAGAATCAGACGAAAGAACTGAGGATAGCCGTATAGCACAGGATTTGTATCAACAATTGGAAAGAAAAGGATATAGGACATTCTTTGCAAGAAAAACTTTAGAAAATCGCGTTGGCGCAGAATATGAGCCTATAATATTTTCAGCATTAAATAGTGCAAAAGTAATGATTGTGTTGGGAACCAAACCAGAACATTTTCAGGCAGTATGGGTAAGAAATGAATGGAGTAGATTTCTCGAACTTATAAAGGAAGATAATAGTAAAGTTATTATACCTGCATATAAAGGGATGTCAGCATATGAAATGCCTGATGAGTTATCTATGTTTCAGTCGCAGGATATGGGAAGATTGGGTTTTATGGAAGATCTTCTAGAGGGTATCGGAAAAGTTATGCGAAATAGAGAACCGCAAGCAGAGATATCTAGAAATAATGTGTCTGTTGAAAAACAGGAGAGTAGCATAGAGCATAAGTTAAATAACGCCGAAACATATAAGAAACTTGGTGAGTATGAAAAGGCGAAGGCGGTTTATGAGAAACTGACAGAAGATTATACTAATGATTATAGAACGTGGTGGGGATTAGCGGCGTTGCTTTCGGCAGACTTTACTGAATGTAAAATGGATCAACAAAAGATGATAGAAATAAAAAAGTGTGCTCAATATAGTATGGCGTTATGCGATGGAGAAATACTTTTAAATTTACAGTCAGAATATAGTAGATATATAACCAGAATTATAGAAGAGCATATTAAAGTTATGTATCAGCTTGCATGGGAACAAAATAAAAAGCCGAGTGATAAACTTATAAAATGGTACAATGACTTTTTGGATAATGATTATAGATTTGATTATGGATATGGTTGTATATTATCCGATTATATGAAGGAATTCAAATATGGAGATGAGGCATGTATATTTTTTGATAGAGCAATCAAAAATGCACCGGAAAATGAACAGCAACGTTTGCAGAATGAATATAAAGAATATTTAATTGGTTTATATAAATATAAAATATATAATTTACAAAATCAGAATATTGAAATGGATAATGGGGTAAAAAATATTATTTATACTCAAGAGAAACAAGCTATTCGAAGCAAAGAACTTGATGAGAAAAAGGCGGATATTGAAAATGATAGGAGTATGTGGTACAACCAAGTAGAGAAAAACCGACAAGTTATTAAGTATTTGGAAAGTTATGGAACTATATGGTGTGTAATTGCTAGTTTTATATTACCAGTAATATTGTTTTTAATTGTTGGTGGTATTGATGAAGGAGCAGGATATGTAAGTGTAATAATAAGCATAATAGTGGTAGTGATTGTAAAATTAGTATTGGATAAAGTTATATTGCCTAATTTACATAATTCGGATGAGATATATTATCGAAATTTACAAAACTCCTATGAAAAACTTGCAGATACAAAGAAAGAAATATTAGAATTGAAAGAACAAAAAAAAGAGGCTTTACGGTCTAGGATAACATTAGATACAAAAATGAAGCAAAATCTACAACAAATACAAGAACTCGAGGCGAAGATCGTTGATCAACAAAATAAAAATATTGAAAAGTCAATGAAGGTGAGTGAGGAGAATAATGAAATTTATTGTTGTAAGTCATGTGGATTTTTGTTTGATGTGTTTGTACAAAATAAAAAAATAAATGATATTACAGAATGTCCAGTGTGTGGCGCAGATGTAAGTAATTTTTATAAATTAACATAAGGAGGATAAGAGGATGTCAGATGAAAAAATGGGTTATGAGGATATGTTTGTAAGTATGGATGGGACAGACATGGAAAAAGTAGACAATCAAGACAATAATGGAACTGGTGGACAAATAAGGAATGAGCAATATCAAGAAACAAATAATTATTATACGCAATCTGGTTCTAGCTATATGCAACAGAATCATATGCAGACTATTTATGATCAACAGAGCTACAATCAGCAAAGCTATACTGTGCCAAACAATAGTGGAAGCTACATACAAGGAGGAGTTCGTTGCCCTAGATGTGGTAGTACAAATCTGCAGGCAATTTCTGATACACATGGAAAGGGAGCTAAACTATGGAAACTATGTTTATGCGGAATCTTAGGATTATGCGGAGCTGGGAAAACTAAGACAGATCATTATTGGGTATGTGGCAATTGTGGAAATAAGTTTAAAATGTGATGAATAAAGATAAATTATGGATTAAATCAATGGACTGGTGTGCTAAATATTGGGGATGTCATCAAATGCCAGAAAGAAGTTATCATATAGGTTCATATCAGTTCCCTGTATGTGCCAGATGCATGGGAATAATATTAGGATATATCTGTGCAATATTTTTAATTTTTATTGGATATAATATATGTTTAATGACAAGTATTTTGATATGTGTTCCGATGGTAATTGACGGTACTGTACAGTTTTTGACAAAATATGAATCAAAAAATTATAGGAGATTGTATACAGGAACTTGTGCTGGTTTAGGATTTATAATGATTATAAGGAACATATTATATATTTTGTTTCATTAAAGGTTACATTTTACATAACAAGCTTCTTGGATGATATCAATAAATGGTTGGTAAATATTTATTTAACAGGAGATATATCTATAATGCAAATACAAAAGTTATCAAATAATAGTTACATAGCATGGGATATTTTTGAAATAATTTCATTTCCTGAATTAAATATAAGTAAAGAAAAAGATGTTCAAGAACGGTTGTCTATAAATAGGGAATTTTTTGAACAATTATTAGAAGAGTTTCATAAATTTGCATTTGATAGTAACACGGTGATTGAATTATTATGGAAAACTGATAAAGCGTATAATCAAGCATTTAAGTCTAAGATTCGTTTGTTTTGTATAATAAGACGTTTAGGAATGAATCGAGTAAAGTTAGAAAAAGAAACACTACATATTTATGAAGATATATTCTATTCAGTGTCTGCAAAACATTTTAATGTACAAAAAACAGAGGAATACAGCTTTGTTTTTGGTGAAATACCAAAACAAGCTTATTCTATTATAAAAAGAGAGAAATATAATGCAAGTACTAATTCATTATATCCATATTACTATACAGATATTATACCCATAAATGTCAGTAATATGAGTGATTTAGCTGTGGCAATGAGTCAATTTGAAAATTGTGCAATTTCCATACAACTTTTTCCAACGCATATAACTCCTAGAGAAAGCTATATTTTAAATGAAATGACCTCTCAATTATATCAGATTAATAATGGTATTATGTTTGCGCATCAGATGTATAGAGATGTTACAGCATTAGAACCATATAAGGTAATTAGTTATTATAATGAAAAAAAACAGGGAGCACTATTTCAATATAATATTGTTATTATGGGGCAACAAGAATTTTGTATGAATTTAACTGCTAAGTTGATAGGATTTATAAAATCAGGAAGAAATTCTATAGGAAATCCATTGTTTGAATGTATTAATGTAACAAGAGAGTTGAAAAATTATATTAATGACTTTCCAATTTATCCATGGAATCTTAATAATAAATTATTATATGAATATCGAAATAAAAATGTACAACAGAATATCCCTATGGCAAAGGAATTGTTTAGGCTGCCATATCTAGTAACAGCCACTGAAGCAAGTGCCTTATTTAGACTTCCTTTGTATGAGAAAGGTATTGGAGCCATTAAAAGTAATAAATCAGTAGAAAGTATTGAGCAATTTGATGAATCTGTTGTTGGGGATAATAATATTTCTTTTGGGAAATTAGAAGTAAATGAATATAGTGGAATTAATATTGGATGTTCTGAAAAAGCGTTTACAAAACATGCACTTATAGTTGGTGTTCCTGGGTCTGGCAAAACGACATTTTCTGTAAAGTTATTATTACAATTTCATGATATAGGTATTCCATTTTTGGCAATTGAACCTACAAAAACTGAGTATAGGGCGATGATTGATGCAATTCCTAATTTACAAATTTTTACGCCAGGCAATAATGGAATATCGCCTTTTATTTTAAATCCTTTTATTCCGCCAAAGCATATTAAGGTAGAACAGTATATTCCAAGTCTTGCAAGCGCTTTTAATGCAGCATTTTCAATGCCAGAACCATTAGATATGATATTTTTTAAGGCAATTAGAACGTGTTACACAGAATTTGGTTGGAAGGATTATAGTACCTCTGACGATCCAGATGTAAAAATATTTGGACTATATGATTTTATATTAACATTTAAGAAATTGGTTAAGAAAATGAAGTATGGACAAGAGGTAAAAGGAAATATAGAAAGTGGAGGATCGCTTCGTTTATCCAATTTGATTGAACAAAATGCTAACATATATGATACGATACATACTGTTCCAATAGAAGACTTGCTTAGTAAGCCGACTGTACTGGAATTAAATGCAATAGATAATGCAGAACAAAAGAGTCTTATAATGGCTTTATTATTGATAAATATTTGCGTTTATACAAAACATAATATGGTAGCTGATGGAAGCTTAAAGAATATAATTTTGATAGATGAAGCACATGTCCTTTTGGGTGGAGAAAATAAGAATAATAAAGGAGCAGATGCCAAAGCCTCTACAGTAAAGGCTTTGCAGGATATGATTGCTGAAATACGTTCTTATGGTACAGGAATTATTATTGCTGATCAATCACCATCAAAGGTGGGGAGAGAGGTGATTGCTAATACGGATATAAAGGTGGCTTTCAGACTTGTTCATTCTGATGAAAAACAATTAATAGGTGATAGTATGGGGATGAATGAATATGCAATTCAAAGATTAGCAGGATTAAAGACTGGTGAAGCTTTTGTATTTTACAATAAATTGGAAACGCCACAACTTATATTAACAGATGATATAAGAGAGGAAAAAAGTATAAGGATAAGTGTATCTGATGACGAAATAAAAGAAAGAACAACATACTGGAAGGATAAAAAGAAATTTCTTAGACCTTTTAGTGAATGTGAATATTGTAGATATTGTACAGAAGATTGCAATTTTATGATTCGTTCAAATGCGGATTATTTCGCTAGCAGATTGCTTGAAATATATGGAAGAAAAATATCAGATTTAGATTATTTGAAACGTTTTTTGGTTACAATTCCTAAACTGATTGAGGGTAGTATTGAAAAATATCAATACACGTTGGAACAGGAAAATAGGATGATTGCGTGTATTAAATTAAGATTTTACAGGAAATATAAAATGGAATCAGATATACAATTGACGCAAAAAGAACTTAGACAAGTTCTTAGACAGGAGGATTAGATGGACGAGTCTATGTTTGATAATATATATAATGAAAAAATTGAAGAAATGGAGGAAAATGATAATGAAAATCTGTTAGATTATAATGAAAATATAGATGCGGAAATGATGGATGAACAGAGTGGAGAATTGACGGAAGAGAAAGATGATGATGAAACGTCTGGTAGGATTGAACCATTAGAAATTATTGATGAATCTTCGGAATCTTATGAAATAAATGGTTATCAGTACATTAAAAATGATGATAATCAAATCCTTTATGCTGGTGGTGATTTGCGTTTAGAGGAAGGAGAAAGGAATAGTTATGCACAGAGTATAGCTGGAGGAGCTTTTCGTCATGAATTAGATGATGGGGGACATCTTATAGGTACAAGGTTTGGAGGAACTGGAGGAGTAGAAAATTTAGTCGCTGAAGATCGATATATAAATCGAGGAGCTTTTAAGGGATTGGAAAACACTTGGGCATATGAACTAGAACAGGGAAACGAGGTGCATGTAGATATTGAACCTGTTTATCATGGAGAAAGTCAAAGACCAGATATAATCATGGGAAGTTTTGATATATCAAATGGTGAAAATATGACAAGGGAATATTTTTCTATTACAAATGAAAATTTGCAATCGGAAGAGTTTGCGATAGATAGTGAATATGATGAAAAAACAGAATTCCCAAATGCATTAAATTATAATCCTTTAGAATATCAACAGGAATTAAATGAAAAAGTGAATAAAAAGAATTTTTATAGCATGGGAGAAAATTGATATGGATGGTCTTTTTGAATTAGAGGAAAGTTTAGAACCGGAGGAAAGTTTAGAACCGGAGGAAAGTTTAGAACCGGAGGAAAGTTTAGAGCCGGAGGAAAGTTTAGAGCCGGAGGAAAGTTTAGAACCAGAAGAGGGGCTTGAATTGGAAAGAGATTTTGAACCAATAGAGGGGCTTGAATTGGAAAGAGATTTTGAACCAATAGAGAGTTTTGAAAATATAGGTAATAGCGATGTTGTTGAAGCAGGAGAATCTCCAATGAATAGGATAGAAATATTAAAGGATTTATACTCAAACAAAAGAAATTTATTGTATGAAAAGTTAGATGATATATCAGATGAAGGGAGCCCCAAAACATTAAAACTCACTCCATATTGAATAATCGTAGAAATTATATGGTAGAGTAGAGGAAAAGACATGATATACACGTTAATATGCATATCATGTCTTTTTAAGTAAGTTTTCGTTCGGTAAAAAGTAAACGCCCATAGTCAGTATATAGAATACTTTATGATTTTTTGAGAAAATAGACTTAACATTTTATATCAGTCCAAAAGGTTTAGCCTAAACTTTTTAGACAGTCTGGAGGGTTAAGTTTGTGAAATCTCAAACATCACCAGTAGCAAGCAGCTGTCGCATTTGTGAATGGGCTGTAATGGCTCAGGAATGCCGGAAGCGCCCAAGTGGCATGTCCGTAGACGAATAGTGTCAGGCAAATAACATCACCAAGGCGAATTACTATTATCGCTTTGCACAAGTTAGAAAATCCTGCCTTGATTCTATTCCAAGCAGCGCCATAGGACATGTAATTATTCCGATCCCTATAAAACTAATACATACGGAACCAGCGTCGACAGCAGTTGACTCGAATTGCGCAAATCCCTTTCTGGATATATCTGCCAACGGCGTGACCATTTGTGTTACGGAGCAGACATCAAGCTCTCTTCTCAAGAAGGTGTTGGGGTACTTACCCATGTTGAATGATGCAACTTGTTTCAAACGAGTGTATATCGTTTTGCGGACGTAAGTCCGACAGAATCAAAGGCTTGATTTGGGAGAAAAAAGGAATGAATTTAAGGTGCAGGCAATCACTAGTCAGTAGTTTCGCTGGCTTATGGAAGGAATGACGATCACTCCTAAGAAGACCGTTCAAGAGGTTGATCCACCCACTCACATGGCATGATGGTTGTGCAATACATAGAATTTTCAACGGTGATTTGCCTTTGAAAACAGAGTATCATTCATCATCTGTAAGGTAATTATCCTGCATTGTAAGCGCATTACGTCGGTTTTATACAATTATAATTTATTTCAATCATTTCAAAAGGGGCATATTTACAGTGCCTGAAAACGTAGAATTGAAGCTTGTACGTATAGGCAATATGACGAACTTTGAAATGAGTGATACTCGTAAATTTCGTCCATTTCCGCTATAATTAACTTTAGTAGAAAAGAAGTTTTTATGGCGATGGAATATACAGAAGAACAACTGAATAACTATGATAAGGCTACGCTTGTTCAACTGTTTCTTAATCAGCAGTCATAGCTTCAGGATATTGACTGGAAGCTTCAGTTGCTATTGGAACAGGTCGCGGTATTGAACAATAACCGTTTTGGCAAATCTTCTGAGAAACTGGATACTGAAAATCAGATCTGCTTGATAGAAGTAGATGGTAGCATCGATTTTTTCAACGAAGCGGAGGCAGTTGCTTCGCTCGATGAATATGCCGATGAAGATGCAACCAAGCCAAAAGGCAAGGATAGCTCTCAATCTTTTATGATTATCTGCATCAGAAGCTCTATGATTATCATGTGCTTCAAGCAGATGGGACTCTGGTTCAGGTCTCAAAAGAAAACCGAACCGATGGGAATAGGCATTACATGTGGGTGTATCGTACTGGTAAGATGTATGCGGACAGACAGATCGTATTGTACGATTACCAGCCTTCGCGTAATGCAAGCCATCCAAGAGATTTCCTCAAGAAGTTCAGGGGGGCTGTGTAACAGATGGCTACCAAGTCTATCATACCATCGAAAAGGAACGTGAAGAATTGAAGATTGCCGGCTGCTGGACACACGCAAGACGTCGCTTTGATGAAGCCGTGAAAACATTGCCAAAGGATAAGAAAAAGTCTTCGCTGGCTTATCTGGCACTGAAGCAAATCCAGGCAATATATCGCGAGGACAATAAGCTTGCAGATGAATCTGCAGAGGAACGTTTGAATCATCGTCAGCTGATAGTGAAGCCGCTGGTTGATGCTTACTTTGCGTGGGGAAAACAGAGCTTGCAGTCTGTCACAGCCAAAAGAAAAACTGCCAAAGGACCTGCCTACTCCTTGAATCGGGAAAAATATCTTAGAACCTTCCTGGAAGATGGAGAAGTGCCAATGGATAACAATGCCGCAGAACAATCCATTCGTCCTTTCTGTGCTGGAAAGAAAAACTGGGGTATGATTGATACCGTTGCAGGAGCCGAAGCAAGTGCAATGATTTACAGCATTGCTGAAACTGCAAAAGCGAATAACCTCAAGCCTTATAATTATTTCAAATATCCTCTGGAAGAAATCCCTAGGCACATGGATGAACATGGTTTGGATTTCTGTGAAGATCTACTTCCTTGGTCAGACAAGATACCTGCGGAATGCAGAAAGTAACTTTAATGATATGCCGTTCTTCGGTGCGGTTGCTTATGTGGGTGTACCCACTATGGAACGTTTAACTTTTTACTTATTAAGTATTATAATAAAACAGCATTATGAAAATTATGGGTAGGAGATATAATACTGTTGCAAAAGATAATATAAATATTTTGAAATAAAATGAATATAAGTTGGATTGGGAAAGAAAGGATATGGCTGCTGTGTTTGTGTATTCATTGCAATATGATGTGTGAATGTCGAATGCGTTGACAGGCGGATGACTTGTTGCGATATCTAGACAGAAATATGGCAAACGGTATCCGATTTTTACATACGATAACTTTATTGGAAGTGGAGACAATAACGCTATTTGATTATATGGAGATTTGCATGTTTGGTTAGGGCAGCGTTGGGCAATATTTAAACAGGGCACTTGTTTGTTCAGAACATTTAGTTGCATTTTCGATGCAGAGAACGCTGATGTTAACTGATATTTTGGATGTGCTGGAGACAAACGTTCTGGCAGCGTCTACATGGAGATGTGCGATGTGTAATGGATTAAATTCGGAATTCGCAAAAGTCTGTATGATATGTGGAGCAAAGAGGGTTTAGATGAAATATCCATCTGGTTATTTTCCTGCACTTACGTTATAATAAAGATAGTTTTCAAATGAATAAACATAACCGAGGTTAAAATTATGAATATCAGAAGATGTGAAAATGATCATTTTTATAACGGAGACAGATACAAAGTTTGCCCATACTGTGAGGAAGCAAAACTCTTGCAGAATCCAGACACAGAGAAGCAGGAGAATGCAAAAAAGGAAAAAACAGACAAGAAGAAAGAACCGAAGGTTCGTCCAGTCAAGAAAAAATATGTGGAGAAGGATATCCGGCAGGATTATCGGAATCTCACAGAGCAGTTGATCGAGCGGAACATATCGATTACAACAATGGAGAGTGCGACTGCCGGACAAATCGCATCGCTGATCACGGATACGGAGGGTGCATCTGCGATTTTTAAAGGAGCAAGCATTACATATAGCAATGAGACGAAGATCATGCAGGGTGTGTCCGCAGAGGTGATTCATAAGTATACGGTGTATTCGAAGGAGACAGCGGAAGCCATGGCGACCGCCTGCGCGAATATGTATGGTGCGGACATCGGAATCGGTGTCACCGGAACGATGGGAAATACGGATCCGGACAATGCGGATGCATCGGTTCCCGGACAGGTTTATTTCGCGATAAGTCTGAAAGGTAGTGTCCGGTCGTATGTTGTTGAGATTCCACAGCAGCCAAGCCGATTAATGTACAAACTGGCGGTGGCGAAGGAAGTCTATGATGTATTGATGAGATTGTTTGAGTAAAAAGAAAGACATGATATACACATCAAAATGTATGTCATGTCTTTTTGGTTGCGCAAAACACAAACAATTCACAAAGCTAAGCTTGAAAAATATGGATATCCATTATAACATATTATTAGAAGTCTGCGCTGCGAGGAGACTTCGGAATAAGACAGATGATTGGAGACAGAATATGAAATATTATATACCAACAAAAGTATATCAGGAGATAGATGCAGTAAAAACACATGCGGAGGAGCTGGCAGGTTACGGAAGCTGTGCGCTCATTGTGACAGGAAAGTATTCTGCGCGTGCGAATGGGGCACTCGCAGATGTGGAAGCAGCACTCGATGCATATGGGAAGAAGCATGTGCAGTATGATGAGATCGAGGAAAATCCATCTGTGGAAACGGTCATGAAAGCGACCGAGTTTGGAAAAAGAAATGGTGTTGATTTCGTGATTGCGATTGGCGGCGGTTCGCCAATGGATGCGGCAAAGGCGATTGCGATTATGCTTGCCAACCCGGAGAAGGATGCGGATTATCTGTATGAGAATGTCGCGCATACAAAGGCGCTCCCAGTTGTAACGATTCCGACGACCTGTGGAACCGGCTCAGAGGTGACTGGTGTCGCAGTGCTTACCGTCCATGCGAAGCGGACAAAGGCATCGCTGCCACACCGTGTATTCCCGGTGCTTGCATTGGCAGATCCGAAATATCTGAAGACCGCATCGAAGAAAGTCATTGGACAGACCGCGATTGATGCGCTTGGACATATGATTGAGAGTTATCTGAATACGACCGCGACGGATTACAGCCGGATGTTCGTTGATCAGGGCCTAAAGGTATGGGCGAGAAGCAAGGATGCCCTGCTTGGTATGAGGGAGATGACAGACGAGGATTACAGCAATTTCCTGTTGGCATCGACACTCGCAGGTATGGCGATTGCACAGACAGGAACGACGATTCCGCATAGCTTAAGCTATGCGATCACGTATGAACTTGGCGTGCCGCATGGCATTGCAATCGGGTATTTCCTGCCGGGATATATTCGTGAGGCAGATGCAGCAGATCAGGAATATCTGTTATCAGCAATTGGATTTGCTTCAGTGGATGAATTCGCAGATTTCTTTCAGGTGGTGAGCGACTGCGGCATCCTGCCGGAAGAAAACATCCGTCAGGTCGTTGACATTGTAGCCGATAATAAAGCGAAGCTTGCGCTTTGTCCATATCCTCTTGACAAGGAAGTGTTACTTCGAATCGCAAGCTGGGGAAAGTAACATCAGTTATATATAATTGCAAAATAGAATTGGATATGATTGAGATATAACATGATTGTTCACCTTCAATATATCATTTCATGAAGCATATGATATGTTTGCAACTTAGAAATACTTGATGTTCCATAAATAGAGCCAAGGATGGCGAATTGGCAGCGGCTGCGGAAGCATGAGAGATTGTAGATTGGAACATTTAGTATTTCTTGGTTGCAATACATTATATGCTTCGTGAAATTGATATATCGCAGGGAAACAGTATGTTATACTCAGGTATATCGAATTATTTTGCAATTATCACAGATAAATTAGAAAGGAACACGCAAATGAGTTATGTAGAGTTTAAGAACGTAAGCAAAACCTATAAGACCGGTGATGTCAGTGTTGAAGCCTTAAAGGATGCATCCTTTGAGATCGGGAAGGGTGAGATCTGTGTCATCGTAGGACAGTCGGGGGCAGGTAAGACCACCCTGCTCAATATCCTTGGCGGTATGGATCGCCTGACTGAAGGAGAGGTGTATCTGGATGGCACAGCGGTTTCGGATTACAACAAGAAACAGCTCGCGACGTACAGACGGCGGGATATCGGATTCGTATTTCAGTTTTATAATCTGATCCCGAACCTGACTGCACTGGAGAATGTCGAGATCGCGTCTCAGTTGTCCAAGGATCCGATGAATCCATCGGAGGTGCTTGCCCATGTCGGATTGGAAGAACGTATGAATAACTTCCCGGCACAGCTATCCGGTGGAGAACAGCAGCGTGTGGCAATCGCACGCGCACTCGCAAAGAATCCGAAGCTTCTGCTCTGTGATGAACCGACCGGTGCTCTCGATTATGAGACGGGAAAGGCAATTTTAAAGCTGCTGCAGGATTGCAGCCGGAAGCGTGGCATGACCGTTGTGATCATCACCCACAATCAGGCACTTACGGCTATGGCAGACCGGATCATTAAAGTAAAGAGTGGTAAGATTGCTTCGGTGAAGATGAATGAACAGATTGTACCGGTAGAAGAAATTGAGTGGTGATAGAAGATGCGGGCATATAGAAAAAATATACGTAGAACAATTGGACAGAGTATGGGACGGTACCTGGCAATTCTTGCAATCATTGCGCTGGGCGTTGGATTTTTCTCCGGACTGAAGGTGACAAAGCCGGGCATGGTGGAAACCGGAAATAAGTATTTGCGAGAGCATAACTTCTATGATTTCCGGCTGCTTTCTTCGATTGGATTTGATGCAGATGCGGTAGAGGAAATGCGGAAGCAGGAGCATGTGCTGGCGGCAGATGGCTCTTACTACGAGGATATGATCTATGAAGATGCGGATGGTAAGGAGAAGGTGTTGCGCGCACAGTCCATTACGGAGCATGTGAATACACTGGAACTGCGGGATGGTCGTATGCCGGAAGCAGACGATGAATGTGTGGTGGATGCATATCAGTTCAAGGGACAGGATATCATCGGACAGGAAATTGAGATTGCGGACAGCAATACGCAGGATACAAAAGATGCATTTGCACACAAGAAATACAAAGTTGTCGGTACGGTGAATTCGCCAATCTATATCAATATCGAACGTGGAACGACGGATCTTGGAAATGGACGGATCAGTGCATTTATCTTTATTCCGGAAGGCGGATTTTCCTTTGATGCATATAAGGAAATCTATGTGAAAAGTCAGGATTCCTATGATATTTACACGGATGCTTATGATGATTTTATCGACGACGTCACCCCGGATATGGAAACAGCGTTGAAGACGGTTACGGATAACCGGTATGACCGGCTTGTGACAGAGCTGGGCAGGACACTTGTGGAGGACGCGGTTGAAAAGCAACAGCAAGAATTACAGGCGATGATGCAGGATGCGCAGAGCGGAACGCTCACACAGGAGCAGATAGCCCAGATGGAACAGTTACAGCCTCTTACGCAGGAACAACAGGATGCACTCGTACAGGAATATGGAGAACAGGCGGCGAAGAATGCATTTGGAGATGTAAAGACGTATGTGCTGGATCGTTCGACGAATGTCGGTTATATGTGCTATGACAATGATACGAACATCGTCGATGGCGTAGCAAAGGTATTCCCGATTTTCTTCTTCCTGATTGCGGCACTTGTCTGTTCGACGACGATGACACGTATGGTGGATGATGAGCGTGGACAGATCGGAACATACCGGGCACTTGGTTATACGAATGGACGCATTATGGCGAAGTATCTGATTTATTCCGGAAGCTCGGCGTTCCTTGGCTGCGTGATCGGATTTTTCGGAGGAAGCTATCTGTTCCCATATGTAATATCTGAGGCGTATAAGATGTTGTATGACTTCGGAACAGGCATTGACTTTTATTTTTCACCAGGACTTCTGGTAATCTGCCTGATCGTGTCGCTGCTTTGCTCAATGGGAACGGCATTCCTTGCCTGCATCAATGAACTTCGGTGTATGCCGGCAGAGCTGATCCGGCCGAAGGCTCCGGCAGCAGGAAAACGTATCTTACTGGAGCGGATTCCATTTATCTGGAAGCCGATGAAGTTCTTACATAAGGTAACCGCACGAAATGTATTCCGATTCAAGAAGCGTATGTTCATGATGCTGCTTGGTATCGCCGGATGCACGGCGCTTGTCCTGACGGGGCTTGGAGTGAAGGATTCAGTATCAAATCTGGCCGAGTTTCAGTATGGTGATATCGATACTTACGATATGGAAGTAACCTTGAATGGCACATATAACGAGGATATACAGCAGGAGGTGGAGGATGCTGTCGGTGATGGCTTTGAGGATTCCACAGCAATCCTCAAAAGCACGGTAGAATATCATGCAGCTTCTGCAATTAAAACAGTGTATCTGATTGCTGCAGAGCCGGAAGATTTAGAAAGCTTTGTGAAGTTTGACATGACAACCAGCAATGGCACTTATCCGGGAAACGGTGAGGTGATGTTGTCAAAGAAGATTGCGGAGATTGCGGATGTGACGGTTGGCGATCCGATTACCTTGCATGATACGGATGCGGGAGATGTGACGCTGACCGTATCGGGAATCTTCGAAAACTATGTATGGCACTACGCATATATCACACCGGAATGCTATGAGCAGTATTTTGACAAAGCATGCGAGGCAAATACAATGTATTTGCATGTCGATACAGACAGTACCGCTTATGAGGCAGGCGGGAAATTATCTGCACTCTCCAATGTGATGAGCGTCTCAGTTGTTGCAGACATCAAAGACCGTGTGGAGAATATGATGAAGATGATGGATGCGGTTGTCGGACTTGTAATTGGCAGTGCGGGTGCGCTTGCATTTATCGTGTTATTCAACTTAAGCAATATCAATATTACGGAGCGTGTGCGGGAGATTGCAACAATCAAGGTACTTGGTTTTTATCCGCGAGAGACAGGATCGTATGTTTTTCGGGAGAATTTCATACTGACGCTGATGGGAATCGTTGTCGGACTTCCACTTGGCTGTTTGCTGCATCGGTTTGTTATGTCCCAGATTCAGGTCGATATGGTGGCATTTGCAACGAGAATCATGAATATCAGTTATCTGTATAGCGTTCTGATTGTACTGGCATTCCTGATTATTGTGGATCTGGTGATGCGCCGGAAAATTGATAAAATAGATATGGCGGAATCATTGAAGTCTATTGAGTAAGTATGTTATAATATAAATTGTGTCTGTGTGTGCAAGTCAGGCTGTGTATGCAATAAAGCAGCTCAGATATGTATTTACGAATATTGACAAAGACGCATAAGTAATATTTGGAGGAAAAAGAAATGGGTTTACATATGGTAAAGGCGGTTCCAACGCCGGAAGAGATTCGCGCAGCGCATCCGATGGACAAAGAGTTACAGGAGATCAAAGCAAAAAGAGATGCTGAGATCAAGAAGATATTTACCGGTGAGTCTGATAAGTTTATTGCGATCATCGGTCCTTGCTCCGCAGATTATGAGAATTCCGTACTTGATTATCTCTGCAGACTGGCAGCTGTTGCAGAGAAGATCAAGGATAAGGTTTTTGTAATTCCTAGAATCTACACTAACAAACCACGTACAAATGGTTCCGGATATAAGGGCATGCTGCATCAGCCGAATCCGGAGGATAAGCCGGATTTCATCGAGGGTGTGAAGGCAATCCGAAAGATGCACATCAAAGCAATCCGTGAGACAGGACTGACTGCAGCCGATGAGATGCTGTATACGGATAACTGGCCATATCTCGAGGATATTTTATCTTATGTGGCAATCGGTGCAAGAAGTGTGGAGAATCAGGCACATCGTCTGACATCGAGCGGTATTGACGTTCCGGTTGGAATGAAGAATCCGACAAGCGGTGATTTCGCTGTCATGCTCAATTCCTGTGTGGCGGCACAGGCAAAACATACATTCCTGTTCTCCGGTTATGAGGCAAAGACCGATGGAAATCCATTGGCACATTGTATCCTACGTGGATCTTTGAGCAAGAGCGGACGTTCCATTCCAAATTATCATTATGAGGATCTGAAGTACCTTGCTGAGGCGTATGGCAAGTATAAGCTTGTGAATCCTGCATGTATTGTGGATGCAAATCACAACAACTCTGGTAAGAAGTGGGATGAGCAGCCTCGTATCGTAAATGAGATTCTGCACAGCAGAAGACACAGTGATGAGGTAAAGCATCTGGTCAAGGGTGTTATGGTAGAGAGCTACATCGAGGATGGAAATCAGCCAATCGGTGGTGGATGCTATGGCAAGTCAATCACAGATCCTTGCCTTGGATGGAAGAAGACAGAGAGACTGCTTCTGGAGATGGCAGAGCAGCTGTAAGCAAAATGAGACTTATGGATAAGCTGCTGGTTCGAATCAATCAGCAGCTTATTTTGAGCCAGGAGGTTACATATGAATATATTTAGTATTTTGATTCCGAAGCACACATTGACGTACTTAAATGCAAATGATCCTCTGGATCAGGCAGTTGCATTTCTGCTTGGTGCCACATATACGGCAATCCCTGTGGTGGATGACCAGGGACGGTATGTCGGGATCGCCAGTGAGGGTGATTTCCTGCGTGCGGTCATGGAACACGGACGTGAGAACCTCGCAAAGTATAAGGTAGCAGATATCGTCAACAAAGACGAAGGCGCGAAAGTATTAAATACTGTAGAAAAAGATGAGATTATGGAAAGGATTCTGGATCGGAATTTCCTCTGCGTGGTAGATGACCGGGATTGCTTTATCGGCATTATCACACGAAAGAGTATCATTCTGTACCTGAAGAACTGATATGTATAAGTATGTATTTTTGGATCTTGATGGGACGATTACGGAACCGGAAGAGGGCATCATCAATGGTGTGTTGTATGCGCTTTCGAAGTTTGGAATTACAGTAGAAGATCGGACGACGTTGTATCCTTACATTGGACCCCCACTTCGGGATTCGTTCCGGGAATTTCATGGACTCTCGGAAGAAGAGGCAGAACAGGCGGTGTTGTATTACCGGGAATATTACAGCACGAAGGGTATCTACCAAAATGGTATTATGCCGGGGATGGAAGCTGCATTTCAGACGCTTCAGGAGCGTGGTTGTCATCTGTATGTGGCAACGTCGAAGCCGGAGCTTTATGCAAAACAGATTCTGGAACATCTGAAGTTGGATGGATATTTTGATATCATTGCAGGCAGTACCTTTGACAAATCAAGAGATACAAAGGCAGCGGTGATTGAGTATCTGCTTGCCGGGATTGCGGCAGATCAGGGAAAACCTTCGATGGACGATATCATTATGGTTGGTGACCGGGAGTTCGATGTAATCGGTGCCAGAGCATTTGGAATCGAGACGATCGGTGTACTGTTTGGATATGGCAGTAAAGAAGAGTTTGAAGCCTGTGATTGCAGATATCTTGCAGAGAATGCGGAAGAGATGGTGCAGATCATCCTGCGATAATACATGAGAATACGGGCGGTTATGTTTCTGTATAGTGTTAATACTGTTGGGGATGATCGATGTAACATAGGAAAGAGGTTATAATAAATGGATTTTCAGATTGGACAGATCATTCGAATGAAGAAGCCGCATCCGTGTGGTGGAAATACATGGGAGATCCAGCGTGTTGGCATGGATTTCCGGTTGAAGTGCCAGACTTGTGGACATATGGTGATGATTCCAAGACGTGTTGTGGAAAAAGGCTTCCGTGGATTTGTAGAGGAATAAAGAAAAAGTAGAGCGGTTGGCTCTACTTTTTTTGCTTTTCTTTCTTCGCTTTCTTTTCGATGTACAGTTTTTTATCTGCCTGTTCCAACACCTCTTCGATATCCAGATCTTTTGTACAGGCAACTTCACAGATACCGATACTCATCTCAATCCGGTATGGCTTTTGAACCATCTGATTATGGCGTTCTGTGATTTCTGCGATACGATGCTTCATGATCTTTTCGTAGTTTGGAATACCAAGCAGTGCGAAAGCTACAAACTCGTCTCCGCCGAAGCGGGAGATAACATCGGTATTTCGGAATGCTTCTTTTAAGATCATACCGATTTCCCGGAGGGCAAAATCACCTTCGTCGTGCCCGTATTTATCGTTGATCATCTTCAGGTTGTCCATGTCTGCATAGAGAACAAGTACCTCTCGGTTCTGGTTCATCGGATTCTCAATGATCGTCTTGACGTAGTCTAAGAATCCCCAGCGGTTGTATAAGCCGGTCAGCTGATCGGTCTTGGAGATCTCCTTTAAGATCAGATTATGCTTGGACATCTGCTCTAAGTTTTGCTGCAGATGTTCACTGATTTCTTTCTGCTGTTCTAACAAAAGCATCGTCTTTAACGCGGCAGAAATATGGATGCCAAGGGATGGAACCATATTGAAATAATCAAGCTCCGTATCACAGACAATCAGACCAAGCAACTGTTCCTGTGAGAACAGCGGTGCAAGGATGTAAGTTCTCCGTTTATCCTGCTGCATCTTTGTGTTGTTGAAAATGCTGTTAATTGTTACAAGCTGTTCGTTCTTCGGTACACCGAAGGACTGGTTTTCAATCGTATAGGCACGTAACAACAGCGAATCCGGTTTGCGGAATACTGTGTCGTGTGGATGATTGATCGGCTGTTTGAACGTATATAAGAACGAAGAGTGGATACCAATCGCACTCATATTTTTCAGGATGGATTCAAATGGAAGATCCATCAGTCTGGATTGTGACAGGTTTGCGCTGATTTCGTCCACCAGATGTGTGATCTGTGCCATACTGCCGTACTGCTTCTGGTAGGTACGGAAGTTGGAGATGGAAAGCTGCTGATACATCGATGAAAAGACATCGACGAACGTAATCCGCTTCTCTGGATCTTCAATCTGACGCTCCAATACAAATTGTAAGGAGAACAGCAGATTCACAAAAAGCTCTACCGAAGTATAGGAGAAAATCGGCTGTTCGATAATCTGTGTGAACAATGTCTGGACATCCATTCGATCTGCTGCAATATCGTTTGATGTTGTCAGATCGCAGATCAGACGGAAAAATACGGACAGGTCATCCTTTAACTGGAGGATGATGTTTGTGTCAGCGTAAGTGCTGAACAGATAGTTCATAATATGTTTCAGAATCTCTGGACGTTTCTTCTCGTCGAGAAGTCCAACCAATTGCAGTTTTGCTGCCAGAGAATCATAATCGTAGTTCGCACAGCCGCAGGAGCAGCGGTGAATATAATGGGTTGCAACACGCTGTGCGACAGGTGCTGTATTCTCATCTAAGAAATCCGCCATATGGAGGATTGCCTTGTATGCAAGCTCAGCTGCGTTTGCCTCGACGGTTGTGAGAGGTGGATTTAATGTGGACGCGTAAGGCGCATTATCAAAGCCGATTGCTAAGATGTCCTTGCCGACCTTCAGTCCAAGCTTGGCAAATACACGATATCCGCCTTTTGCCATTTCATCATTTGCAAATACGACGGCATCTAATTCCGGATGGGTTGAGACGAAAGCTCCGATCAGCTTTTCACTACTATCCTCGAAATTGCCATAGACAACATAGTTTTCGTTATATGGAATATTCTGTTCTTCCAGAACCTTGCGATAGGCATTCAGACGTTCCATCGCGTCAATATTGGTCTTTGGACCGCTGACGTAACCGATGTTCTTCGCACCGTGATCGACGATCAGATGCCGGATGCCCTGCATGAAGGCGCCCTGATTATCAAAAATCATAGATGGATACCCTGGCATATCGGTGTAGAGGATGACAACCGGAATTCCAAGAAATTGTGCAAGGAATCTGCGGCGGGCGTCAAGATCAATACGACAACCGATCAGTCCCATCATAATATATAAAATATCCAGGTGATTATCATTTGCAAACTGGAACAGGGTATTATACTGATATTCGTACTGTAAATGGTCATCAGAAATAAGGGTATTATCAAGATACATACCCGGAAAGATATACATATTTGCATCGATGGCACGTGCGCCAAGCTCGGCACCTTTGACTGCCTCTGATGTAAATGGAGTATTCAAATCATTGATTAGCAATCCTATATTTTTTCGCAAAGAAAATTCCCCCTTGTTCCATAAAACAAACCACGAACCTTATAATTTCATTATCGACATTTTAACTGAAAATTCAACATAATTTTCAAAAATTGTAAAATTTGTAGCATACTATTGTGAAAAAACACAAAAAAATAGGAAACTATCTTTGCAAAAGTGCTGAAAATCTGGAGATTCAGAAAAACCGACTTACGATTTGCCTGCAAAAGTGATATTATAAATAGGTAGAATATAAGAGGGTTTAATAGAAAGATGGAGGCGAGAGAGTGTTTCATGTAGGCGATTATATCGTATATGGAAGCAATGGTATATGCCGGGTGGAGGAGATCACACATCCGGATATAGCGGGAATTGATGAAGACAAATTGTATTATGTGTTAGTGCCGGAAAAGACAAGGGACAGTCGGTTGTTTTGCCCGACAGACAATAGCCGGGTTGTGCTTCGGAGTGTGATCACAGCCGATGAGGCGGCAGCTTTGATGGAAGAGGTCAAGGAAATCGAACCATTGCAGGTAGAGAGTGAGCGGATGCGGGATGACAGTTACAAAAAGGCAATGAAAAGCTGTGATCTGCGCCAGTGTGTCAAGGTAATCAAGGCACTTCTGATCCGGAAAGAAGAGCGTGAGTCACATGGCAAGAAAGTGACGGTAACTGATGAACGGTATATGAAGCTCGCCGAGGAGGGCTTATACAGTGAGCTTTCTCTGGTTATGGGAAAAGACCGGGAAGAAATCAAAGAGAAATTTTTAGATTATTGTAAGCAATAGTCTTTTATTTTTTCGGATAGTATAGTATAATATGCTTATCTAGGATAAAATTAAAGAAAAATGGAGGAATTACAAATGTTAGTTTCAGCTACAGAAATGTTGAAAAAGGCTAAAGCTGGTCATTATGCAGTTGGTCAGTTCAACATCAATAACCTTGAGTGGACAAAGTCAATTCTTTTAACAGCACAGGAGCTCAACTCCCCAGTTATCCTTGGTGTATCTGAGGGTGCCGGAAAGTATATGACAGGATTCAAGACAGTTGCAGCTATGGTTAAGGCTATGGACGAGGAACTTGGAATCACAGTTCCAGTAGCACTTCATTTGGATCATGGAACATACGAAGGATGTTATAAGTGTATCAAGGCTGGTTTCACATCTATCATGTTTGATGGTTCTCACTATCCATTCGAAGAGAACCTTGCTAAGTCTACAGAGCTCGTAAACGTAGCTCATCAGCTTGGTCTTTCTATCGAGTGTGAAGTTGGTTCTATCGGTGGAGAAGAAGACGGCGTTGTAGGTATGGGTGAGTGTGCAGATCCTGAAGAATGTAAGACAATCGCTGATCTTGGCGTAGACATGCTTGCTGCAGGTATCGGTAATATCCATGGTAAGTATCCGGCAAACTGGAAGGGACTTTCTTTCGAGACATTGGATGCTATCCAGCAGAAGACAGGCATTATGCCTCTCGTACTTCACGGTGGTACAGGTATTCCTGCTGATATGATCAAGAAGGCAATTACACTTGGTGTATCTAAGATCAACGTAAATACAGAGTGTCAGCTTTCATTCCAGGAAGCTACAAGAAAGTACATTGAAGCTGGTAAGGATCTCGAGGGTAAGGGATTTGATCCACGTAAGCTCCTTGCACCTGGTGCAGAAGCTATCAAGGCAACAGTAAAAGAGAAGATGGAACTTTTCGGATCTGTTGGTAAGGCTTAATAAGTAACTTCTTTAAAAAAGACTAGATGCGAGTCGCTCTACATCATGTAGGGCGACTTTTTTCGACGTTTTTCTTCTGTATTTCTCTTGTTTCCTGTGTCTGCATGTATTATAATTATTATAATTATGCGGCAGTATGCCCATTTATGTAAACTACTGCCGAACCAGGAGAAAACGCATGGCTTTAAAACACGTAATGATCAACGATATAATTGCAGAACATAGTGCGCGGATGCAGAATCTGAAAAAGTACTATCCGTTTTTCGTGTTGAATGAGACGACTTTTACACAGTACAAGGAAGGTAAGTATGCGTTTTTAGATATGGGATATATCACGATGGCGTCCTTGCGGTTTTTCATCAATGAAAACAATTTCCACGAAAAGGACGTCACGTATGAAGAATATGAGGATTTCCTGCGGGAACTTCTGACGCGGGATTTCAAGCTGGAAGAGGAACCGGTAGAGCTGCGCGAACTGATCTCCTATATTTTTGATAAGATTAAAAATGACGGGCGGGCGTTTGAGTTTCATTTCTATGATCCGGAAGTGCGGGAAAACAAGGTCGCACGCGTGAAGCTGATTGACAGTCATATCGCGCAGGGGACGGTTTATTATACGATTACGCCAGAGGGCATTGAGTTCTATCTGGATACGAAGGAAATCAAAGACGAGAGCAAGATCAATGTATCCCAGTTGTTGCTTGAGAAGATGATCAATGCGAACAACTTCAAGGGCGGTATCGATGTGGTTCGTCGGATCAACAGTCAGGTGATCTCGCTGATTGAGCAGAAGGAGCAGGTCGTAAAGCTGCTTGGAGTGGATGTGTTCGAGGGTGCAAAGGCGTATGAACATTTCATGGACACGACGGCAAAGTGGTTTACCGAAGAGCAGAAATTATTTGTGAAGAACAAGGCACTGGTCGATAAGGCAATTGAAAAGGCAGAGTTTGAACGCGATACCGATGGAGGTTCACCGACCCTGCATTCGAAGGCACTCTCGGAGATCAGCCAGTTGGAGACAGAGTTAAAGAAAACAATCTACAATCATAGCCGCCTGATCGGTGAGACAACTGAGCTGTCACAGTTATCCGATCAGATCATCAACCGGGCGAAATTACGGAAATTAAGACCGGTCTTTGATTTTAAGCAGGCGTTAAATACGATTATGAAGCAAGATCAGCCGGATCTGCTGGCACATGTGCTGGAACCGCTGTTTGCGCCGCGGATGGATAAGTATTTCACGATGCGGAACATCGACAATATCCTGACGCTTCGAAGTGATGAGAAGCAGGAGACAGAGAAGATTGAAAAGCGGGAACTGACACCAGATTTCAAGTATGAGGACGAGATTCTGGAGGAAAAGATCGGACGAAACTTCGCCCACCTGTTCTACGAGCTCTGCGATCAGTTGAAGAAGTGGAATCATGTTACCTTGAAGGAATACAATGGAATCCTTGAAATAAAATTTGGCGAGGAAATCTATACAAACCGCGATTACTATGCGTTCCTGGTACATTTATCCGGGAAGCGGTCGTATCGGGTTGATGAAATGCTGGAGAAGCAGGAAACGATGTTAGAAGAGATGGTCGTCGAACATCTGACAGAGGAAGAAAAGGAACGCATTCGAGATATTCGATTCACAATCACATTTGGAACGGATGAGGTAGAGATCAAACCACAGATGCAGGATATAGAAGCCGTCGAGCCGTTTGTGGTAACGGATATGAATTTTGAAAGGGAGGCAGCCGAGTAATGGAACAGCGAAATCTGGAAAAAGCATTGGATGTATATGCCGCGTTGATTACCGGGCAGGAAATCTCCAGAAGCAATCCGGACACACGGGATCTGTATGAAGAATTTTATGCAAATGCTGCTGTGTACGACATTGTAACCAAAATGATGAAAAAACTGAATTTGAATTTATATGAATATCAGGATGCGGTCTATCTGACTGCCGGTGAGGGAAACCGCGTGTTTGGATATACAAACGATGATATGAAGCGTCTGCTTGGGCTACGGTTAAACCGGGAGCTGTATATGGTATATTTTATCATGTACAATTTCCTGTTACTGTTCTATCAGGATTCCGCATCGTATCAGGTGAAGGAATATGTGCGGCTCGAAGATATTTTAGAGCAGGTAACAACGTATCTTGCGTCAATTACAAAGGATCTGTCTGTGTATTCCATGAGTGATGTGGAAGCGGACAGTTTCAAGTCACTGGCGCTTTTGTGGGATGAGCTTCCACTTGTGACTTCAGATGAGAAGGACAAGAACCGTGCCAGCCGTGCGTCCCGTACCGGATATGTGAAACTGACGTTTAATTTCTTACAGGAACAGAAATTATTTATCGCGGTGGAAGACCGCTATTATCCAACTGACCGTTTCCATGCGATCGTGGAGAACTATTTCGAGGAGTACAAAGGAAAAATTTACAAAGTACTGGGAGGAGAGACAAATGCCTAGTATCAACCGTATTCGTGTCAACAATGTAAAATATAATTTTGGAACGCAGTACTACGATGATTTTACCATGCGGATGTATGGAAAGAACACTTTGTACGATCTGGCAAATGGTGGTGGAAAGAGTGTGCTGATGCTGCTTTTGATGCAGAACATGATTCCAAACTGTACACTCGATGAGAAACAGCCGATTGAAAAGCTGTTTCGTACCGGAAATGGAAATACAACCATCCATTCTCTCGTCGAATGGAAGTTGGATGAGCAGGATCGCAAGGAAGGCTATCGCTATATGACGACGGGATTCTGCGCGCGCAAAGCGAAGGATGTCGAGGGCGAGACGGCGAAGAAGGATGTGGCAGCGATTGAGTATTTCAATTACTGTATTTTCTACCGGGAGTACAATAAAAATGATATTATCAATCTGCCGTTGTCGAAGGACAAAGAGCGCATCACGTTTCAGGGATTGCGGAATTATCTGAAAGAGTTAGAACATCGTGATATGTCACTGAAGGTCTGCATCTTTGACCGGAAGGGTGAATACCAGCGGTTTATCAGCGGATATGGTCTGCATGAGAGCCAGTGGGAGATCATCCGAGGAATCAATAAGACCGAGGGGCATGTGCGTACCTACTTCGAGACGAATTATAAGACGACGCGAAAGGTCGTGGAGGATCTGCTGATCGAGGGCATCATCGAGAAAGCGTATGCAGTAAAGACGATGCGTGACGGCGAGGATTCTGACACAATGGCGAAGATGCTCATGGATATCAAGGAGCAACTTACGATCCTTGCTAAGAAGAAAAAGGATATTACAAGCTATGACCATCAGGCGGAGCTGATCGAGGTGTTGCGGGATAAAGTCGCGTCATTTATGAGTCTGTATCAGGAGCAGACGAATATGGAGAAGCTTCTGGCGGATATCTGCGTGACTGGAGAAGAGTTTGTAAAAAATGATGCCGAGACGCTGGAAAAGCTGGAGCAGACGCGCAATGAGAAGCGTGCGGCAAAGGACGACCAGAGAAAACGGATGGAATGCCTGAAGGTTGCACGGGATAAACGACATCTCGAACAGCTTTACGGACAGATTAAACAGGCGGAAAAACAGCTTGAACTGGAACAGAGCCGTCTGGAGACTGAGCAGGCGGAGTTCGCAAAAAAAGAGAGTATTAACGAGTATCTCGAATATGTGGATGACCGCAGGAAAAAGGATGAACTGGAGGCGTGGGTAAAGGCGCAGATGAATGCGTCAGCCTTTGATGAGACACAGTTATATACCTATGCCTATAATATAAAGATGCGCATGGATGTGCAGATGACGAACCTGCGCAACCAGATTGCAGCCGATACGGAAGAATTAAAGCGTGAGGTCGCAAAGCAGAAATATAATGAGAAGATGCTTGCTGAGATGCAGGTGCAGCAGGCAGTGTATGAGCATAGCAAGCAGGAGGCTGAGACGCAGATCCGGCAGTTATCCGAACAGCTTTCCGCAATCCGTATGGAGATGAATGAGATCCGGTTTACGAAAGTGGATGAGCAGCTTGCAGAGTCCAAAGAGTTACTGGCATCTTTGCAGGAACAGCAGACACAGGAGGAAGCGCTTGTCGCAGATTGCAGGAAAAAGGAAGAAGCGCAGAAGGAACGGCTGATGCAGCTTCGTCTGCAACAGGCAGAAAATGAGAAGCAGCTTGCGGAGCTTCTGACGAAGGAACAGGCATTTGAGGAAGCGGCAGAAAAACTGCATAAGATACAGACAATTTACGGGGCATCCGAGATGGAAGCACTGTCGGATGTGCTGGCAGATCGTATCCGTGATGCGGTGCTCAAGATAGAGGCACTGAAAAAGCAGGGGGTGGAATGCGCCAAGAATGCGGAGCGACTGGCGGAGGGCAGATTGATCGGAGTATCCGAGGCTGCCAAGAAGGTATTGGATTATATTGAGACACGGCATGGAAGTGCAGCTATGTACGGAATGGATTATGTATCGGCTCTGCCGGCGGACAAGCAGGCGGCGGTACTTTCAGCAAATCCACAGCTTGTTTATGGGATTGTGGCAGAGGACTACGATACCCTGGCAGAAGATCCGAATATCCGCACAATTGATACAGGCGAAGTTCCAGTCTATATTTATGACCGTGACCGGATGGAAGAGATGGCGATGCATCTCGGAGACAATGTGTTTGCGGTGTCGGCAACACCGGAGTATCTGCTGGATGCCGAGACGATCAGCACACTGGTCGCAAAGGAGCGGCAGCGGGAAACAGAGATTGGCGATCAGCTTGCCATGCAGGAGGAGATGCTTTCTGCATACCGGGAGGATCAGGCATTTTTAATCCGTCTGTCTGACCGGGATCTGTTGGAGGCAGGAAAACGTCTGGCAGATGCAAGAAAGACGGCGACGGAATTAGAGACGCAGCTTACCGCATGCATGGATGAGCTCGAAATGATCCGCAAGAAGATTGCGGCATCGAAAGAAAAACAGGAAAATTGTAAGCAGGAATACGAAGCATGCATACAGGATGTGAACCGGTTATATACCGTGGAGCAGTTAACCTCTGTGATTGCTACACAGGAACAGCGGCAGGCAGAGGCAGAAAAGGCACTGGAGCGTCTGGAAGAACAGAAAGCATCGTTCGTGGCACAGGGCGGAGACAGCCGGCTTGATACAGAGCAAACAGAAGCGAAAATACGTTTCATGCAGGAACAGCTGGATACGCTTGTACGTGAATGGAAAGATAATTATGAGTCTTATTATAATGTCGATCAGGAATACGAAGTATTAACGATTTCGGATGAGGATTTACGGGCGAGATTCCGGACAATGGTTGATGAGAACCGCGGCGATATGCGTGCGATGGAAGATAAGCAGCTCGTGATCGCCACATTGCTTGCTTCGATGGAAAAATCCAGAAAATCAATCGAGCGCAGAGGTGTTGATTTTAAAGAACTGGCAGATCTGGAAAGCCGGAATCTGCTGTATTTCTCGGATGATGCGGTGCTTACCGTATGCCGGGAGAATATTGCACAGACGAAGGAACAGTTAAAGAAAGAGGAACGGCAGCTTTCCGAGATCCGCTCCAAAGCAGATAAGTTAGATGGAAGCATTCAATATGCAATCGAGAATATCCAGAATGGATATGGTTCTTACGAGGAAGTGGATGCAAGTGAGTCAGAGATCATTGCCAGTCTTGAAAGCGGGCAGACATTGCTGGCACGGCTGGAGGCGGAAGCAAAGGCGTGCGACGAAGAGTATCGTACCTATGAGAAACGGCAGCGGTATATGACAGATCTGTATAAGGATGTCAAGCGGATCGTAACGACACATGAGATCAGTCTGGAAGATGCGACACCGATGTTAGAGGATAAAGAGACATTACGAGAGATGTTTGAATCCCAGCTTATGAATTTCGACCGGACATGCAAACAGCTTGACCGTGCGAAAAATGAGCTGCTCAAATTCAAGGGTAATACGGCACAGACGTTTGATGAGATGCATGCTTATGAGCTTGCGGGAACGATCCGGGACGATGTGCGGATTCCAGAGAATTATGCAGAGGCAAAGACATTGGTGGACAATCTGGAGTCTATGGTTGGATATGTGCGTCTGGAACGTGACCGTGTGGAGAAGAGTCTGACCGATATGGAGGGGCTTAAAGCAAACTTCGAGGAGCAGTGCCTGCAGCGGTGTCTGGATGTACGGACGGAGCTGGATAAATTACCGAAGCTTTCCCGGATTATCATGGAGGATGAAGTGATCCAGATGGTAGGCTTACAGGTGCCATATGTGAAGGATGAGTTTTTGAAACAGAGGATGTCGGATTATGTAGACCGCATCGTGGCACAGGCAGATGATTATGAGCAGGATCGTGACCGGATGAAATTTATTCGGAACAGTTTGACTTTAAAGAAATTGTTCAGTGTGATTGTAACCGATATGAATGCGATCAAGCTGAGTCTGTATAAGCGGGAAAGAATCAAAGAACAGAGCCGTTATCTGAAATACGAGGAGGCCGTTGGAAGTACCGGACAGTCGCAGGGTATTTATATCCAATTCCTGATTTCCATCATCAATTACATTTCCGGGATGTACCGGATTGGAAATGAGGATACAGGAACAAAGACGATCTTTATTGATAACCCGTTTGGTGCGGCGAAGGATGTGTATATCTGGGAGCCGATCTTCGCATTGCTTGCGGCAAATCATGTACAGCTGATCGTGCCGGCACGTGGGGCAACACCAGCAATCACCGGACGATTCGATGTTAATTATATTTTAGGACAACAGATGGCAGGCGGAAAGCAGCTGACCGTAGTTGTCGATTATACAAGCAAAGTCGAGCAGGAGGAACTTGTTTATCAGGATCTTGAATATGAACAGGTGAGCTTCGACTTTATATAGTAGGGAAAGACAGAGGATAAGTTATGCATTACAAGGAAGTAAAAGCAATTTTATCTCCGCAGAATGGTCTGAATATCTATCGGGGATGCAGTTATTCGTGTGTGTTCTGCGATGCACGCAGTACCTGCCACCGGATGGATCACGAATTTGAAGATATCGAGGTAAAAGCCCATGCTGTGGATATGCTGGAGTATGCATTGAAGAAAAAGCGGACAAGGAGCATGATACAGATCGGTTCTTCGTCGGAGCCGTATATTCCGCTCGAAGAGGAATTGCAACTGGTGCGGCGGTGTCTGAACCAGATCGAGCGGTTTGATTTTGGATTGGTATTACATACACATTCAATGCTTGCACTGCGGGATATTGATATCTTAGATAAGATCAACCGTAAGACCAAATGCATCGTGATCGTGCGGCTGAGTACCTATGATGATGCGCTCGCGAAAAAGTTAGAGCCTGGAACGTCGCTTCCATCAGAGCGGTTTTCGCTGATGCAGCAGCTCACGGAGCGGGGCATCACAGTGATCGTCAACCTGGCACCAATCCTGCCGTTTATCAATGATGACATGGAGAACATACAGGGGTTGTTGTCGTACTGTGTGAAAGCGGGCGTATATGGAATCCTGACGGACAAAATGTGTCCGGTTTTAAGAGAGGGAAACCGGGAGCGGTTTTATCAGCAGCTCTATAAGAATTTCCCGGATATCTATGATCAGTATGAGGCTGTTTACGCAGACGAGAAGACATTGAAGACAAAAAATTATACCGAGATTATGGCGTGCATCCGTGAGACCTGCGAGGCGCATGGAATCCAGTATGATAAGGAAGAACTGCTTCGGTTCACGCGGGAGTATAAGAATAAGACGATTGGAACACAGCTCAGTTTGTTTGACATGATGTAAAAATGGTAGATATATGAGGAGATGGAGAAGATGAGTAAGAGCAAAAAAGAAAGACAACAGGAAAAAAAGGAGCTGAGACAGGCACAGGAGAAGGCGCAGCCAAAACAGCCGCAGGCAGAGAAAAAGCCAGAACCGAAACCAGTAGAAGCAAAGAACGCGCAGCCGGAGACAGCCGCAGATGTGAAGATGAATTTCTATTCCGGCATGTCTATGATCATGACGATTATGGCAGCTGCTTCCGCAGTGGTTGCCATGATTGTAGCAGCAAGAGGATTTTATTATATTCTGCAGACTCTGTATGATGAGACGCAGACCGATATCGTGCTTTTGAGCGATAATCTGGTTGCGGCGGATTTCAGTCCATCGATCCGCATCTTTCTGTATGTGATGGGACTGCTGATGGCGGTACAAGTGGTGTTATCTCTGGTAGGTACGGTAACAGCAATCAATCCGAAGAAGAAACCACTCTTCCCGATTTCGGTTGCCATGACAGTTCTGGCGGTTGCAGCATTGGTGCTCTATCTGGTTGGACATGCAAAGACCGGAGATATCGCCAATATGTTCTCCAGAGTGGAGATGCATAAGCAGATCGGACTTTATACGATTTACCTGTATGTGCTGATTGCAAATCTGGTTTGTGCAGTGGTAAATCTGTTTGGACAGATGTATGGTTTGAAGTTGTATAAAAAGACAGGCAGTACCTGTTAGTAAAATAGAAAAAGTGTAGGAGGGTATGAAAATGGCATTTAAGGATTTTGTAAAGACAGTGAAGAGTGAAGCTGGTGACGCAGTGGAGGTTACAAAGCTGAAAGCAAAGATCAGCAAGGAAAAGGCAAATATCAAGGAGACATATGAGGCAATCGGTGAGATCTTCTACAATAAGGTAAAAGAGGGTGCGCAGATGGATCCGGAATTTTCGCCGTTGGTAGAGAAGATTGACGCTGCAAAAGAGTCAATCAAAAACTGCAATGACGAAATCGATCATGTAAAGATGAACTAAAATAAATGAAATAAGAAAGCAGAGGGAAACAAAGATGGACTATAATCAGATGAGCTTGAAGATGCATGAAGAAAATCACGGAAAGCTGGAGGTTGTCTCCAAGGTCGCAATCAATGACCGCGATGACTTAAGCACCGCTTATACACCAGGTGTTGCAGAGCCATGCCGTAAGATTCATGCGAATCCGGCTGACGTATACAAATATACCTGCAAGGCAAATACCGTTGCTGTTGTATCCGATGGTACGGCTGTACTTGGACTTGGCGACATCGGACCGGAGGCTGCGATTCCAGTTATGGAAGGAAAGTCTGTGCTGTTCAAACGGTTTGCAGGCGTGGATGCATTTCCAATCTGTCTGGATACAAAAGATGTCGATGAGATCGTGGAAACAGTAAAGCGGATCGCACCGGTATTCGGTGGTATCAATCTGGAGGATATTTCTGCTCCACGTTGTTTTGAGATTGAGAGCCGTCTGAAGGAAGAGCTGGATATTCCGGTATTCCATGATGATCAGCATGGTACAGCGATTGTTGTATCGGCAGGATTGATCAATGCATTGAAGCTGGTTGGAAAGCCATTTGATAAGGCAAATGTTGTGATCAATGGAGCTGGTTCCGCAGGTATTTCTATCTGCAAGCTGTTGCTCGCACTCGGTATCGGGAATGTTGTACTGGTCGATAAAAACGGAGCACTTTGTCCGGGTGAGGACTGGATGAATCCGGCACAAGCAGCGATGGCAGAGGTGACAAATAAAGATAAGCAGACTGGGGCACTTGCTGAGATCATGAAGGGCAAGGATGTCTTTATCGGTGTGTCTGCACCGAATATTGTAACTGCAGAGATGGTCGCATCGATGGCAAACGATCCAATCGTATTCGCAATGGCAAATCCAACACCGGAGATCATGCCAGAGGAAGCAAAGAAGGGCGGCGTGCGCGTGATGGCAACCGGTCGTTCTGATTATCCAAACCAGATCAACAACGTGCTTGTATTCCCTGGTATTTTCCGTGGTGCGCTGGATGCGAAGGCAAAGGCAATCACAGAGGAGATGAAGATTGCGGCAGCCAAGGCGATTGCTTCGATCGTAACAGATGAGGAATTAAATGAGGAGTATATCATTCCGGGTGCTTTTGATGAGAGAGTGGCAAAGGTCGTTGCCAAGGCAGTATCGGATGAGGCAAAGAAGCTCGGAATCGTAAAGGAATAAGATAGTTGTAAAGATGCGGGAGGTGTGCAGATGGACGGAATGAGTCAGAAGCTCGAACAGGTGCAGGCGGAAGTAAATAAAGTGATCAAGGGCAAGGAGGACGTTGTAAAGAAGGTTCTTGCTGCCGTGATTGCAGGCGGACATATTCTGATGGAGGATATTCCGGGTGTAGGTAAGACGACGCTTGCAACAACCTTTGCAAAGAGTATGTCAATGCACTATAAGCGTGTGCAGTTTACGCCGGATGTACTGCCGAGTGATATCCTGGGATTTTCCATGTATAACTCTGCCACCAAGGAGTTTGAATACCGGGAAGGTGCGGTATTTACGAATCTGTTCTTAGCGGATGAGATTAACCGAACCTCGCCGAAGACACAGTCCGCATTGCTTGAAGTTATGGAAGAAAAAACGGCGACGGTTGACGGTGTGACCCGGCCGTTGCCAGATCCATTTGTCGTAATCGCAACAGAGAATCCATATGGTTCTTCTGGTACGCAGATGCTGCCGGAATCCCAGCTTGACCGTTTTATGGTGTGTCTGTCCATGGGGTATCCAAGTCATGCAGATGCAGTGGCAATTCTGAAAGGAAATGCGGGGAAACCACTTTCGAAGGTGCAGGAAGTCATCTCGATGGAAGAGGTGCTTGCGTTGCGTGCGATGACAAATGATCTCTATGTGAAAGATGAAATCTATGAGTATATTGTAAATCTGGTGGAGGCAACCCGGACGATGGAGATCTTTTCGATGGGAGCCAGCCCGCGAGGTACGATCGCACTTTTGCGTATGGCAAAGGCAATGGCAGTGATCGACGGCAGAGATTATGTCTGTGCCAAGGATGTGCAGGATGTAGCGCGTGATGTATTAGGACATCGAGTGAAGCTGTCAGCACGTGGAAAGGCACAGGGTATCACAATGCAGCAGGCGATCGGAATGGTGATTGCAAATGTTACAGCACCGAGGGTATAAGGATTGGCAGAATATATTGTTCGGATAATTGGATATGGGTTATTGCTCTTTGTAAATGGGATGATCTACTATTTTCTGCATAGCCAGTTTTATTTTCTGGTGCTTGTGCTGATGGTGGCTGGACCAATCCTTTCCGCAATGTCGGTGTGGGTATTGCGGCATTATTTGCAGGTAGAGATTCATCATGCGCAGGATTCCTATGGGGTACAGGGGGAGACTGCGTATTTTACGATACAGATCAAAAATCCAACGTGGTTTGTCTCGCTGGATACGAAGCTGATCGTAAATGTGGAGAACACTCTGATGGAGACGATCGGGCAACAGGTATTTTCCGTGCCGGTACATGCGGGAAAAGGATATACCCTTACGCTTCCGGTTGTGGCGACGTATCCGGGACTGTTAAAGATCAGTGTGTCACGTGTGTATATCAAAGATCTGATGGGATTTTTTCGATTGAAGAAAAACGTGGAGCAGACGGCGGAGCTTAGTATTCTGCCGCGGGCTGTGACGGATATCGCATATGAAAAGACGGCACTTGAACAGGGCATGTTGGAGAGCGAGGAAAGCTCAAAACGGGGCAATGATTTCTCTGACGTGCAGGAAGTCCGGGAGTATATTCCGGGCGATAAGCTGATGAGTATCCACTGGAAGCTGTCGGCAAAGCGGGATATCCTGATGGTGAAGGATCGCGTGAGTATGTCGGATCACCAGCTTGTGATCGTGCCGGAGCTTTTTATCGATCAACCGGTGAATCTGGCGGCGATTCTGACGATGACGTATTCCGTGATTCTGGAACTGATACAGGAGCAGACGACCGTGCGGCTTTTGTATTGGAGTACAAACCGCTATGAATATGAAGATGTGAGGATTGATTATAAGGAAGAACTAGATGCGGCGTTTGCCCGTTTGTATTATGAGAAGGCATATAAGAATCCGAGTGAAGCGGCAGATCATATGGCACTGGTGCACCCGGAAATGCATGCATATCTGCATGTATTTAGTGATGGACAGGGTGCGCAGATGCAGGTGCGGGAAAATGAGTAGGTTATAATATGGCAAAAAAGAAACATGCAGATACAATTGAATCGATGGAACTGTGCGAGGGTGTGTACCTGCAGGAGGAATTCTTCGAGAAGAAGGAAAACCGGGTGCTTACTCTGTTGTTGAAGGGCTTCATTGTCTATCTTCTTTCGATGGGAAGTATCGGTTTTTATCTGACGGCATTTGACATTTCGTTTCATGTCGGGCTTTGCCATGCTTTGATTTTACTGACATCGCTTGGCTGTGCAATGTTGTATTACCGATTGATGGTGGAAAACCTCGGTTATCTGTTTTTGTTTGTCACCTTTGCATTTCTGGTATTTACATTCCGCGATTACATCAACAGTGGATTTTATGCGATCGTGAACATCACGGTCGATAATGCAGCCCAGTATTTCGATGTGGATATTCAGAGGTTATATGAGGAGAAAATTGGCAACCGGTATGTGACAGTCACGTTTGTGGCACTCTTTATCGGTATTGTGCTTGACATCTTATTAAATGTCTATATTTCCCGACGGATGCAGTATGTGACGGCAATCGTGATTATCATGTGTCTGAATCTGATTCCGCTTTATCTGACGATGGAGCCGGATCTGTTGTATGTGCTTATGATGCTTGCCGGTGTGGCTATGGCGATTATATTTAAGGCGGGAAAGCATTACAGTCCGCAGGTATCAGTCAAGCGGAGCAATGCACAGTTTCAGGTGCAGGGAAAAAAGAAAAAAGAGGTTGCCTATGTCTATGACGTGAAAGCAATGGTGCAGGCAGGGGTACTGGCGGTAGTTACTGCAATACTGGTCGTGACGGCGGCAAGCAGCTTTCGCCCGAAGGAGTCATTTAATGTCGGATACACCGGAAACAAATATAAAGATCTGACAATGGCGGCGATGTCGACGTTACTGGTCGACGGTTTTGAGGGCTTGTATCACAGAACTGGTACCAACGGCGGTGTTGGAGGTGGAAAGCTGGGAGAGGTTTCTACGGTTTATCTGGATAACCAGACCGATCTGGTTGTGAAGATGGCACCATATACATCAAACCGGATCTACCTGAAATCTTTTACTGGCGTCCGATATAACCCATATGCGAACGAGTGGACACCGATGAGTGAAATCCGGAATTATGATGGCATGGACACGAGTGCGGAGGTAAGATCGCTGAAAGAACAATACGAGGAGAACCGTGAGGGCAGTGCCAAAGCAACGATGGAGATTCAGTGTGTGGGTGTGTATCCTCAGTTGTATCAGCCGTATTATACTGCGGACGCAGAAGCGATACGGAACGGTTATACGATCACCTATTATCCGCGTGTGGCAGGAAACCGTGCATCCGTGACGTCAGAGTCTGTGGCGTATAATGATATGGATCTGTATGTGCCGGAGGAGAATTTAGAGGCGGTGTCACAGGTTGCATCGGAGCTTGGAACAATCGGAACGACAGATCATGTGATCGAGGAACTGAAAAATTATTATCAGGAGAATTATCCGTATACCGTCCGTCCGGGAAAGACACCAAAGAAAAAGGATTTTGTCAACTATTTCCTGTTGGAAAATAAGAAAGGCTATTGTTCTTATTTTGCAAGTGCGGCGGTGCTGATCTTCCGATACATGGGAATTCCGGCACGGTATGTGGAAGGTTATGCGATTGATTACGATCAGATATTAAGTGGCGAGCTGGTCGATGGCGCGGATTATGCAGATTATTATGATGGCTATTCTGAGATTGGTGAGACTGCATATGTAAAAGTGGATGTGACTGATGCCGATGCACATGCATGGGTGGAGGTGTACGATCCGGTAATCGGCTGGTATCCGGTGGATGTGACACCGTCGTCAAGCGACGATGAGGATATCACGAATTTCTGGGATGAGTTTGCAGATTTCATGGGCGGCGACGAAAGTGGTTCCGATACGGTTACAGAGAATGGAAATGCACTGACGATTCCGGACAATCTGATGCGGAATATCGTGTATGGACTGGCTGTGATCGCTGCTGGATTTGTTGTATTTCTGCTTGGAAAACAGTTTGTACTATGGATGTTATTCTATATCCGATTTGCCAAAGCTTCCTATAATGATAAGCTGATCTTATATTATAGCCGGATGGTGAAACGTTACGAGAAACGGCATACGGAGTTTACAACATGTAAAAACTATGAGAATCAAATCCAATATATGCTTACCCATATGGCACAGGGAGAGGCGAGAACAGAGCTGGAAACGCAAGCCGGAACAGTAATTGAAATCTTGAATATCGCGGGCTTCTCGAATCAGTCCGTGGAAGAAGCAACCTATAAAAAGACGCAGGAATATCTGAAGAAACTGCGGCGGGCAGCAGAAAAATAGACATGCAGGAAATTGCATGTCTGTTTTTTTCTAAATTTTTCTAATTTTCCTTTGAAAACCTATTGACTTTGTAGGAATTGAGTAGTAATATCGTTTTCAACGAACACATACTATTCCTACTAAATATGTATGAAATGTAGGAAATGACAAAAATAGAAACGAAAAAGAAAAGGAGAAAACAAAGATGAAGATTGCAAAACAGTTAACCGAATTGATTGGAAATACTCCGCTTCTGGAGCTTACAAATTACGAGAAGGAGCAGGACTTGAAGGCAAAGATCGTAGTCAAGCTTGAGTACTTCAACCCACTTGGAAGCGTGAAGGACCGTGTCGCAAATGCGATGATCGAGCAGGGAATCAAGGATGGCAAGATCAATCAGGATACCGTCATCATTGAGCCGACAAGTGGAAATACCGGAATCGGTCTTGCGTTTGTATGTGCGGCAAAGGGACTGCATCTGATTCTGACGATGCCGGATACGATGAGTGTGGAGCGTCGGAAGATCGTAGGTGCACTTGGAGCAGAAATCGTCCTGACACCTGGACGCGATGGCATGAAGGGCGCAATCGCCAAGGCAGAGAGTCTGAAGGAGGAATATGGAAATGCATTTATTCCACAGCAGTTTGAGAATGCTGCAAATCCGGCCATCCATAAGGCAACGACAGCACAGGAGATCTGGAATGATACAGACGGACAGGTTGACATCTTCGTATCAGCCGTAGGTACAGGCGGAACCGTAACAGGAACCGGACTTGGGCTGAAAGAGAAAAATCCGGATGTGAAGGTGGTTGCAGTAGAGCCTGCAAGCTCCCCGGTTCTTTCCGGAGGAAAGCCGGGTCCACATAAGATTCAGGGTATCGGTGCCGGATTCGTACCAGATGTACTTCGTATGGATATCTTAGATGAGATCATCCCGGTAGAAAACGATGCAGCATTTGAGACATCCAGAGATGTAGCAAGAACCGATGGCGTACTCGTTGGTATCTCTTCCGGAGCTGCACTGTTCGCTGCAGCCGAGCTTGCAAAGCGTCCGGAGAATGAAGGAAAGACAATCGTTGTATTGCTTCCGGATACCGGGGAGAGATATTTATCGACTTCTCTGTTTGTATAAATTAAAGGAACATTATGAAAAAAAAGAAAATTCCCGTTCTGCTTGCATTTGCACTGTTTCTTACCGGATGCGGAAAGCAGGCAGACGGGACAATCCAAATTACAAATGTATCGTATGATCCGACACGGGAATTTTACGAAGCATATAATCAGATGTTCGAGGAACATTATCAGGATACATATGGCGAGACTGTAGAGGTGATCCAGTCACATGGCGGTTCCGGGGCGCAGGCACGATCTGTGGTGGAGGGCTGTAATGCGGATGTCGTAACGCTCGCACTCGAACATGATATTACATTGATTCAGAATACCGGTCTGATTGATGCGGGATGGAAGGCTGAGTTTGCCGATGATTCATCCCCATATACATCGACGATCGTTTTCCTTGTAAGAAAGGGAAATCCGAAGCAGATTCAGGATTGGGATGATCTGATCCGTGAGGGTGTGGAGGTTATCACACCCGACCCGAAGAGCAGCGGTGGCGCCTGCTGGAATTTCTTAGCCGCTTTAAGTTATGCGAAGACGGTATATAAGGATGAATCCGGGCAGCAGGATTTCATGCGGAAGTTATACAGCCGGGTTTCAGTCATGGATTCCGGTGCCAGAGGCGCTACAACGACCTTTGTAGAGAACAAAAAGGGCGATGTGCTTGTGGCATGGGAGAATGAGGCAATCACAATCCAGAATTCTTATGCCGGTGAGTATGAGATTATCAATCCTTCCGTCAGTATACTGGCACAGCCGAGTGTGGCAATCGTCGATGACAATGCAGATGCCAATGGCACCCAGGAAGTAAGCAGGCAGTATCTGGAATATCTGTACAGTGATGAGGCACAACGGTTGATCGGAACCTATGGATATCGTCCGGCCAATGCAGAAATTCGGAAGGAATATGCAGATAAATTTGATCTGACTATCGATTTGTGGAGTATCGATGACTTTGGAGGATGGGACAACGCCTATGAAACGTATTTCGATGATGGTGCATTGTTCGATCAGATCTATAACCATTCGTAGAGGAAAGAGTACAAAGTGATGAAGAAAGCAAAAAAGACGCGTGTGATTCCGGGATATCATCTGACATTTGGAATCGTAATTACATTATTATCCCTGATCGTACTGATCCCGCTTGCATCGGTGCTTGTCTATGCACTGAAGCTTTCACCGGGGGAGTGGTTCCGGCTTATCATGAAGGAAAATGTAAGAAATGCATTTCTGACAAGCATCGGATGTTCCTTCCTGGCAGCTGTGATCAATACCGTGTTTGGACTGATCCTTGCATGGACACTTGTCAAATATGATTTTCCGGGGAAGAAGCTGTTAGACGGATTCATCGAGCTTCCATTTGCACTTCCGACCGCGGTTGCAGGTATCACGCTTTCGAAGCTTTTCTCGGACAGCGGATTTTACGGAAAGATATTCGCGAAGCTGGGAATCCAGATCGCTTATACGAAGACCGGACTTGTGATCGCACTGATCTTTGTCGGAATCCCGTTTGTTGTGCGGGCGGTACAGCCGGTATTAGAGAAGATGGATGGACAGTATGAGGAAGCGGCATTCATGCTTGGCGCAAGCCGCAGGAAAACATTTCTTGCCGTGATCCTTCCGGAGTTACGACCGGCACTTCTTACCGGATTCGGGCTGGCATTCGCCAGAGGCATCGGAGAGTACGGAAGTGTCATCTACATATCAGGAAACAGTGCGAAGGATAAGACGCAGGTCATCTCGTATGTGATCATGCAGAAGCTTGGGATGATCGACTATGAGAGTGCCACAGCGATAGCACTGCTGATGTTAATAATATCATTTGTATTATTGTTGTTTATCAATATCGTTCAGGCGAGACAATCTGCCAGAACGAATCTGCTTTAGGAGGCGTCGGTATGAGTGAAAATGAGAAATTAGAGCGAAGCAGACGCCGGACAAAAATCATACTGATCACGATTACGGTACTGTTTATCGTGCTGATGCTGGTCGTGCCACTACTCTCTGTGATCGTCAATTCCCTGCGTGAGGGATTCGCATTTTACATCGAGTCGATCTCGACAGAGTATGTGCGACACTCACTGCTTGTGACGTTGCTTGCAACCGGTATCGCAGTTGTTGTGAATACGATATTTGGAATCTGCGCCGCATGGCTGCTCACGAAGTTTTCTTTCCGTGGCAAACAGATTCTTGCAACTTTGATCGATATACCATTTTCGATATCGCCGGTCATCGTAGGACTTGCCTACCTGATGACGTTCGGCAGACTTGGATGGTTCTACCCGGTGATCCGGGCGTTTAATCAGCATTTTGGAACGGATGTGCGAATCGCATTTGCGATTCCGGGCGTGGTTCTCGCCACGGTGTTTGTCACATTTCCGTTTGTCTCAAGAGAGATCATCCCGGTATTAAATGTACAGGGAAAGGATGAGGAAGAAGCCGCTGCGATGATGGGCGCAAAGGGATTTACGATATTTCGAAAGATCACATTTCCACATATGAAATGGGGACTGATCTACGGCATCATCCTCTGTACGGCGCGGGCACTGGGAGAGTTCGGTGCGGTGAATGCGCTCTCGAAGACACGAGGCGAGACATTCACCCTGCCGCTTGAGATCGATGCCCTGTATATGTCGGGCACGAAGACCTCGATCACCGCGGCATTTGCGGTATCTTCGATTCTTGTGATCTTAGCAATCATCTTACTGATCGCAAGAAATATTATCGAGCATAGAGGAAAAGAGAAGGAGCCGAAAGGAACAAGGTAGAAACTATGTATGTGGAAATGAAAAATATCTATAAAAAATATGGTGATTTCCTTGCATCGGACAATGTGAGCTTCGGCGTCGAGAAAGGAAAGCTGGTCGCTCTGCTTGGACCATCCGGAAGCGGAAAGACAACACTTCTTCGGATGATCGCAGGACTGGAGAATCCAAATGAAGGTGATATATTTATTGACGGCAAACGCGTCAATGATATCCCGGCGTCAAAACGTGGAATCGGATTCGTATTTCAAAGCTATGCGTTGTTCCGGTATATGACAGTATATGAAAATGTAGCATTTGGATTGGAACTTCAGAAGATGCCGAAGAAACAGATCAAGGAACGTGTGACCGGGCTGTTATCGCTGACCGGACTTGCCGGCATGGAGAAGCGGTATCCGAATCAGTTATCCGGTGGACAGCGGCAGCGAGTGGCATTCGCCAGAGCGTTAGCTCCGAATCCACAGGTACTGTTGTTGGACGAACCATTTGCAGCGATTGATGCGAAGGTGCGGACCGAGCTTCGGACATGGTTAAAAGAGATGGTCACAAAGCTTGGTATCACGAGTATCTTCGTCACACACGATCAGGATGAGGCGGTCGAGGTTGCGGATGAGATTATCATTACGAACCACGGCGTGGTTGAGCAGATGGGAACGCCGTTAGAGATCTATAAATCCCCGGACACCCCGTTTGTGGCACAGTTTATCGGACGGTCATCGGTGGTGGAAGATTACGACCGGCTGAAAGGATTTGAACGAATCCCACATGCAGACAAGGCGGTTATCCGGCCGGAGTTTGTGAAGATCTCGAAGAGCGGAAAGCTCGATCAGTATATCAGTGCTGCGGAGCTTGGGACGGTCAAGGAAGTGATCTTCAAGGGAAACCGCATGGATGTGGTTGTGGATATCAACGGAATTGAGTTAACCGGTGAGCGGTCACTCGAAAAAGATCTCGTATCCGTCGGAGAGACGGTACATGTACTGATCTACCGGTTATATGTATTTGATGAAGAAAAGACATATTTGTTAGAGAATAAAGAGATGCAGGAGCAGGATGTATTCTACATCTAGTGCAAAGGAAAATTGGAAGGGAGTCGCTTATGAATATCGAGAACACAGAGCTTCTTCATACGGACGTGCTGATCATCGGTGGTGGAACCGCCGGATGCTATGCGGCACTTACCGTAAGGGAGAATTCCGATTACAAGATCATCATAGCGGAAAAGGCGAACATTAAGCGGAGCGGTTGTTTAGCCGCCGGTGTCAATGCAATCAATGCCTATATCGTGAAGGGCAGAAAGCCGGAAGAATATGTGGAGTATGCGAAGAAGGACGCGGACAATATCGTACGGGAGGATCTGCTGCTCACGATGTCCGAGGGCTTGAACCGTGTGACGGCGAAGATGGAACAGCTTGGACTGGTCATCTTAAAGGATGAGAATGGAGAGTACGTCGCCAGAGGTAACCGGAACATCAAGATCAATGGTGAGAACATGAAACCGCTTCTCGCATCGGCAGTGGAAGCACTTCCGGATGTCACGATCTTAAACCGGGTGAATATCACCGATTACCTGATCGAAGATAACGAGATCAAGGGTGCGATCGGATTTTCCATCGAGGAACAGAAAGTCTATGTGATCCGGGCGAAGAAAGTGCTCTGCGCAACCGGTGGTGCGGCAGGTCTGTACCGGCCGAACAATCCGGGCTTTTCGAGACATAAGATGTGGTATCCGCCGTTTAATACCGGAGCGGGATTCGCAATGGGAATCCTCGGCGGCGCCGAGATGACAACGTTCGAGATGCGGTTTATCGCCCTTCGCTGTAAGGACACGATTGCACCGACCGGAACGATCGCCCAGGGCGTTGGCGCGAAACAGGTCAATGCACTCGGCGAGGTCTATGAGACAAAATACGGATTGACAACTTCCGAGCGTGTGTATGGCACGGTGATGGAGAATCTGCAGGGCAGAGGTCCTTGCTATCTCCGTACAGAAGGTATTTCAGAAGAACAGAACGAATCCCTCAAGAAGGCATATCTGAACATGGCGCCGAGCCAGACACTGAAATGGCTCGAATCCGGAAAGAAGCCGAGTGAGCAGAATGTTGAGATCGAAGGAACCGAACCGTATATCGTAGGCGGACATACCGCGAGCGGTTACTGGGTTGACACGAACCGTCAGACGACGATCAACGGACTATATGCAGCCGGGGATGTGGCAGGTGGGTGTCCACAGAAATATGTGACAGGCGCGATGGTCGAAGGTGAGATCGCAGCGAAGCATATCGTGCAGATGCTCGATGAGCAGGCGGGCGCATCGGAAGAGAGATCCGTAGATGCGGCACTCGATGCAAAGCTTCAGACGGTTGTGGATGATAAGATTACCGAATACATCCATTACCTGAACAATCCTTCCGGGATGTTCACGACAGAGGCGCTTGAGGAAGCGATGCAGAAGGTCATGGATAATTATGCGGGAGGAATCTCCACCCATTACCAGTTCAACGCGAAGCAGTTAGAGCTGGCAAAGCAGAAGATCAAGCAGCTGCAGGAGCTTCTGCCAGATGTGAAGGCGGACGACATGCACGAGCTGATGTTTGTCTATGAGCTGCGGGAGCGATTGGTTGTATGCTTATCCGTGATCGCACATCTCGAAGCAAGAAAAGAGACACGCTGGCACAGCTTCGCAGAGAATCTGGATTATCCGGAGAAGAGCGATGCGTGGTTAAAATATGTAAACTCCAGATACGAGGACGGCGAGATTAAAATCATCTTCCGTGACTTAGTAGGAAGGGAGGACGTCTATGAGCATCTTTATTGATAAAGAAAAATGTAAGAAATGTGGTAAATGTGCAGCCGTCTGTCCGGGCAGCCTGATCGGCAAAAATCCGGATGGAACCGCATGCATGCGCTACCCGAAAGACTGCTGGGGCTGTTCTTCGTGCATCAAGGAATGCAAGTTCGGGGCGATCGCCTTATACCTTGGCGCAGACATTGGCGGCATGGGAAGTAAGATGACCGTGAATGCAGAGGACGGCAAGCTTTATTGGAACATCGAGAAACGGGACGGCACGACCGAACAGGTTGTGATCAACCAGAAAGAATCGAACAAGTATTAGATCGAAAGGAAGGTACAAGAGGATGGGACAGTTATCACATCTGGATGAATTGGAAGCAGAAGCGATTTACATTATCAGAGAAGTGGCAGCCGAGTGTGAGAAGCCGGTTATGCTTTATTCCATCGGAAAGGACAGCTCCGTCATGCTGCATCTGGCGATGAAAGCATTTTACCCGGAGAAGCCGCCATTTCCGTTCCTGCATGTCAACACGACATGGAAGTTCAAGGAGATGATTGAGTTCCGTGATTACATGGCGAAGAAGCTTGGCATTGAGATGATCGAGTATATCAATGAGGAAGGCGTAAAGCAGGGCATCAATCCGTTCGATCACGGCAGTGCTTACACAGACATCATGAAGACACAGGCGTTGAAGCAGGCACTCGACAAATACGGATTTACCGCAGCATTTGGTGGTGGCAGAAGAGACGAGGAAAAATCAAGAGCGAAAGAGCGTATCTTCTCCTTTAGAAATGAGCATCACGCATGGGACCCGAAGAACCAGAGACCGGAGATGTGGAAGCTTTACAATTCCAAGATCAAAAAGAAAGAGGAAGTCCGGGTATTCCCGCTCTCGAACTGGACAGAGAAAGACATCTGGCAGTATATCAAGCGTGAGAACATTGAGATTCCATCACTGTATTTTGCAAAGGTAAGACCGGTCGTATACCGGGATGGAAATATCATCATGGTAGATGATGATCGTATGAAGCTTCTGCCGGGCGAGAAGATTGAGTACAAGAGCGTGCGTTTCCGTACCCTTGGATGTTACCCGCTGACTGGTGGATGCGAGTCAACCGCAGATACACTGGATGCAATTATAGAGGAAACACTTTCAGCAGTTTCTTCCGAGCGTACAACGCGTGTCATCGACAACGAGGCAGCTGGAAGCATGGAACGAAGAAAACGGGAGGGATATTTCTAAGATGAGCGGATTATTAAAATTTATCACTTGCGGTAGTGTGGATGATGGAAAATCTACATTGATCGGACATATCTTATATGATTCCAAGCTGCTTTACGCAGATCAGGAAAAGGCACTTGAATTAGACAGTAAGGTCGGAAGCCGCGGCGGTGCGATCGATTACTCCCTTCTGTTGGACGGACTGATGGCAGAGCGTGAGCAGGGTATCACGATCGACGTTGCCTACCGGTATTTCACAACAGACAAGCGAAGCTTTATCGTGGCAGATACACCGGGACATGAAGAGTACACAAGAAACATGGCAGTTGGAGCATCCTTTGCAGACCTTGCCGTAATCTTGGTGGATGCAAAGCAGGGCGTGCTTGTCCAGACAAGACGGCATGCAAGAATCTGTGCATTGATGGGTATCCGGTACTTTGTATTTGCAGTTAATAAGATGGACCTTGTCGGTTACGATGAGACACGTTTCCGTGAGATCGAGAAGCAGATCGAGGAGCTTACAAAAGAGCTTTCACTTCCAAATGTAACGATCATTCCGGTTTCCGCAACCGAGGGCGATAACGTTACAACAAAGTCAGAAAATATTCCTTGGTACACAGGCAAGGCATTGCTTCCGTATCTCGAGGATATTGATATTGCAGAGGATGACAGTGAGCAGGGCTTTTATATGCCGGTACAGCGTGTGTGCCGTCCGGATCATACATTCCGTGGATTCCAGGGACAGGTCGAACATGGAAGCATTCATGTAGGTGATGAGATCACAACACTTCCAAGCAACGAGACAGCGAAGGTAAAGAGCGTTTACATCGGTGACAAGGACAGCGAATCCGCAGCGAAGGGACAGCCGGTTACCATCCAGCTTGATCGAGAGGTGGACGTATCGAGAGGCTGTGTTCTCTCAGTTGCATCCGGTGCGAAGGTTGCTTCTTCGATTACTGCAACGCTTCTGTGGATGGATGATGAGGAGCTGCAAAATGGTAAGAACTTCTTCTTTAAGCTTGGCACGAAGATGATCCTTGGTGCTGTGACGGATATCGAATATGCCATTGATGTCAACACTGGTGAGAAAAAGAAGGTTAGCAGCCTGAGTAAAAATGAGATTGCGGTCTGCAAGATCTCTCTGGCAGATAAGATCGTGGTCGATGAATTTAAGAATCATAAGACACTGGGCGAGTTCATCCTGATCGACCGTGTTACAAATATGACTTCTGCCTGTGGCGTTGTAGAGCAGGTACACACCGAAGAAACAGGATTATATGAGGGCAGAGTCGACAGAAATACAAGAGCCGCATTAAAGAGCCAGAAGGCAATTACAGTGAAGTTCGTGGAAGGAAAGACGATCAACCGTGCGTATGTCGAGGAAGTGGAGAAGGCACTTAGCATCGAAGGACGTCATACATACCTGTACGCACCGGCCGATGGCGAGGCAATCGAGACCGTTGTGAAGCATCTGCACCGTGCCGGACTTGTCGTATTACTGCTTGTCAATGAGAAGCAGGACAAGACACTTGCCGGAACCTATGATCTCGTATTTGCAGGTGATACAAATGAGGAAGAGGTCAGCAGACAGATAAGAACCGCATCCACATATGAGGGTACGATCGTTGCAGGAAGAGATTATATTTAGGAGGCGCTGGTATGAAGTTTAATACGAAACTTTTACATGGAAATAAAATGGGCGATGCCAATACCGGCGCGACACTCACACCTGTGTATCAGTCAAGTGCTTTTTACCAGCCATCTGCGGAACAGCACGAGAAACTGTTTCACAATAAGGCAACCGGATTTTCGTATACGCGAATCAATAACCCGACGATACTTGCCTTTGAGGAACGCATGACGACACTGGAAGGAGGACTTGCATCGGTTGCCTGCGCATCCGGTATGGCCGCCATCACGAACGCTCTTTTGAACATCGTGACATGCGGACAGGAGATCGTTGCATCGACCAGTTTGTATGGCGGTTCGATTGATGTGTTCCATGATTTCGAAGCATTTGGAATCAAGACGGTGTTCGTAGATATCAGCGATGTGAATGCGGTAGAGGCAGCGATCAATGAGAAGACGCGTGTGATATTTGCAGAGACGATCGGTAATCCGAAGCTCGATGTCGTGGATATCGAGGCACTTGCCGAACTGGCACATCAGCACGATCTGCCGCTTGTGATGGATAACACCGTGGCAACGGCATATCTGGTAAAGCCGATTGAGAAGGGCGCAGACATCGTGGTCAATTCCACATCGAAATATATCAATGGTAACAGCAACGCGATCAGCGGTGTGATCACAGAAAGCGGACGGTTCAAATGGAACAAAGAGAAATATCCGGGGGTTGCAGAATACGCGCGATTTGGTAAAATGGCTTATACAGCAAAGCTTCGGAATGGGTTGTTCCGCAATACGGGAGCCTGTATGGCACCGCAGACGGCATTTTACAATCTGATTGGAATGGAGACGCTGGGACTTAGGATGGAGCGTGCCTGCAGTAATGCAAAGGCGCTTGCAGAGTTTTTGAATACATACCCGGATATCACGGTGAACTATCCGGGGTTAGCCTGTAGTCCTTGGCATGAGGTGGCAGATAAGGTGCTTGCAAATGGATATGGCGCGATCTTAACAATCCGGGTAGGTTCGAAGGAACGTGCATTTTCCATTATCAACAACCTGAGTATTCCAAAGATCGTATCCAATATCGGAGACACGAAGACGTTGATCATTCATCCGGAGTCAACGCTGAATGCACATAGCACAGAAAAAGAAAAAGAAGATGCAGGCGTCTTCAACGATCTGATCCGAATCAGTGTGGGCATAGAGGATATCGAGGATCTGATCGAAGATTTCAAAGCGGCACTCGCTTAGACGTCGTGGTATGCATTACCAACAGGAGGATGAAAAGAGATGGCAGTTGATTATGCAGCATTAAAAAAAGGTGGATTTATGAGACAGAAGCAGAAGAACAACTTCTCGCTTCGTTTACAGGTAGTCGGAGGAAATCTGACGGCGGAAAATCTGAAGAAGATTGCCGAAGTAGCAGAAAAATATGGGGATGGACATGTCCATCTGACATCGAGACAGAGTGTGGAGATTCCATTTGTCAAGCTTGATGATGTGGAGGAAGTAAAGGCAGAGCTTGCAAAGGGGGGCTGTAAGCCGGGTGTGTGTGGACCACGTGTGCGTACCGTAACTGCATGTCAGGGAAATCAGATCTGTCCGAGCGGAAATATCGACAGCTACGACATTGCGAAGAAATTAGACGCACGGTATTATGCGAGAGAATTGCCGCATAAGTTTAAGTTTGGTGTGACCGGATGTCAGAACAACTGCTTAAAGGCAGAGGAAAATGATGTCGGAATCAAGGGCGCATGTGTTGTTTCTTACGATGAGCCAAGCTGTATCATGTGTGGTGTCTGTGTGAAGGCGTGCCGCGAGAATGCGATCACAATCGAGGATGGCAAGCTGACACTTGATACAAGCAAATGTAACTACTGTGGCAGATGTGCCAAGGCGTGTCCGACAGATGCATGGAAGGGCGAGAGCGGATATCTCGTATCCTTTGGTGGTTTGTTCGGAAATCAGATCTGCAAGGGAGAATCCTTCCTTCCGGTTATTACATCGGAGGAACAGTTATTCCGTGTGACAGATGCAGCCATTCAGTTTTTTGATGATTACGCAAATCCAAGTGAGCGTTTCCGTTTTACACTGGAGCGTGTTGGAATCGATAAATTTAAGGAAGTTATAAAGGAGGCTTATAATGGGTGATTTTGAGATTGATGAGAGAGTTGATATCACAGATGTTGTCTGCCCGATGACATTTGTAAAGGCAAAGGTAGCGATGGAAGAACTGGAGATTGGTCAGGTGCTTGCAGTTACCATGAACGATGGTGAGCCGGTGCAGAATGTACCACGAAGCTTCAAGGAAGAAGGACAGCAGATCTTAAAGCTGATCGACAACGAGAACGGCACATACGATCTGATCGTGAAGAAGGTCGAAGAGTAGGAGGCAGCTATGGCAAAACGAGTAGGAACCGCAGAGTTTGAAGCGGAAGTGCTGAAAGAGAAGCTTCCGGTGATCGTAGAGTTTTATTCTGACAGCTGCATCCCATGTAAGCAGTTATCACCGATCCTTGGCGGGATCGAGGATGATTACGAGGATCAGGTCAAGGTTGTCAAGGTCAATGTGAATTTCGACGCAGATCTTGCCGGGGAATATCAGGTGATGGCATCCCCAACGATACTCTTCTTCAAGGATGGCAAGGAAGTTGACCGCATCCGCGGACTGGTAAAGCGTCCGGAGCTGGAAAATAAAGTCAAAATGATATTGGAGTAAGACACACAAAGTTAATTACAAACAATTATGAAGTTTAATTCGGTAAATAGAGTTGTATATAATTACTAATTCTAAAGCAGACCATTGGAACACGCTGGTACTTAATGAATGGCAAACTCGTTTGTCATGAATTTAGTACCACTGCGTGTGGAAGTGAGCGAGAGCGGGTCTGCGTAGAATAGTAATTATATACAACTCATAGATAGGCTAAAAACTTCATAATTGTTTGGAACAAAGGAGGATAAATAAATGACAGTTGTAGTGGCAGGCGTTAAGAAGGAAGTAGAAGCAGGAACAACCATCGCAAAGCTCATCGTAGATGAGAAGGTGGAGAATCCGGATTATGTAACAGTTACCGTCAACGATGACTTTGTTGACAGCGACGCATTTGACAAGACAGAACTGAAGGACGGAGATACGGTAGAGTTCCTGTACTTCATGGGAGGAGGCGCATTTTAATGGCATTTACGAATGAACAGATGGAACGTTACAGCCGTCATATCATTCTGCAGGAAGTCGGTGTAAAAGGACAGAAGAAGCTGATGAACGGCAAAGTTCTGATCATCGGTGCCGGAGGTCTCGGCGCACCTGCAGCAATGTATCTGGCAGCAGCCGGCGTTGGTACAATCGGTATTGTCGATGCCGATGAGGTTGACCTTTCAAATCTGCAGAGACAGATCATTCATGGGACTGCCGATGTAGGCAAAGCAAAGGTAAAATCCGCAAAAGAGACAATGAATGCGATGAACCCGGACGTCACAGTCAATACATACCGTGAATTTGTAACCTCAGAAAATATCATGGATCTGATCAAGGATTACGATTTCATCATTGATGGAACCGATAACTTCCCGGCGAAGTTCCTGATCAATGATGCCTGTGTTATGGCGAAGAAGCCATTTTCCCATGCAGGTATCATCCGTTTCAAGGGCCAGCTTATGACGTATGTGCCGGGAGAAGGCCCTTGCTATCGTTGTGTATTCAAGAATCCACCACCAAAGGATGCAGTTCCAACCTGTAAGCAGGCTGGCGTCATCGGTGCGATGGGAGGTGTCATCGGAAGCTTACAGGCGATGGAAGCAATCAAGTACCTGATCGGCGTCGGCGATCTGCTCACAGGCAAGCTTCTGACTTTTGATGCATTGAGGATGGAATTCCATACGATCAAGCTTCCGGATAACCATAAGACATGTGCAATCTGTGGCGACCATCCGACGATTCACAAGCTGATTGATTATGAACAGGTCGAGTGTGACGGAAAGTAGGTAGAGCCATGTTAGTGATGACAAAAGCAGATTATGAGAAGATTCTGGAGCATTGCAAGAAGGGGCTGCCAAATGAATCCTGTGGATTGATCGGCGGTGTCGTTGAAGATGGAAAGAGATATATCAAGAAGGTGTATCTGCTCACGAATATCGATGCGAGCAACGAGCATTTCTCGATGGATCCGAAGGAGCAGCTTGCCGCAGTCAAGGATATGCGTGCAAATGGATACCAGCTGCTTGGCAACTTCCATTCTCATCCGGAATCCCCATCACGCCCGTCCGAGGAGGACAAGCGTCTGGCATATGATTCCAAGGTGAATTATCTGATCCTTTCTTTGATGGATTTAGAGAACCCGGTATTGAACGCATTCCATATTGACGAGGAAAAAAATGTGACCAGGGAAGAACTTGTAATCGAATAAGATTATTTGAGCGGCAGGAAGGGGATTCCTGCCGTTTCTGCGTGGTAGGTTGGCAGAATGTGGGCGTGGCGAGCGGGAAACAGGCTGAAAAACCCACGAGGTGGGTTTTGGAGACGGAAAAGCAAGCAGAAAACCCAGAACCGGAAACTAAATCGTAGAGGTGGAGCAGTATGTGGGTGTAGAGAGCAAGAAACAAGTGGAAAAACCCACGACGTGGGTTTTGGAGACAGAAAAGCAAGCAGAAAACCCAGAACCGGAAGCAAGAGCAATTTCTAAGGTTGATTGAAAGAAGAATGTCAATTATAATATGTAGTATGTATATGAATAAAAACAGTTAACAGGAAGAAGCACCTATGATATGCATCAGTATCACACATAAGAATTTAACAGCGGCGAAGCGGGAGTGCTTTGCCTGCAATGATGAGGAACAGATTAAACTGGCAGACACCGTGGCAAAGACATATCCGGAAGCCGGGTTGGTTTTACTTATGACATGTAATCGAAGCGAGATCTATATGAGCGGCACAGACACGGATTTTGTATGGCTGGAACAGCAGTTTGCGGACACGAAGAAATTTCCGGTTGAGGCACTGAAGGGTGCCGCTATGCGGTATGAAGGAAAAAGCTGCCTGACACATCTGTGCCGCGTAGTTTGCGGACTGGATTCTGCCGTGCTTGGAGAGGTTGAAATCATCCGGCAGGTCAAGCAGGCATATCTTGCAGCGAAAGAATGCGGGCAGACCGATGCAGAGATGAATATGGTGTTTCAGGGGGCACTGCGGCTTGCAAAGGAAGTGGCTGAGACATCGCAGATGACACGTCTGCCGGTATCGGTTGGCACGCTTGCATGTACGGCAGCGTTGGAGTTTCGTGCAGACACGAATATGAATGAAGATACAGATGCGACGGAAAACATAACTTCAAATGAAATGGATACGATAGCAGATAGCAATCGGCAACGTGAAGATTCAGAAGAAAAACATGTCCTCATCATTGGAGCGGCAGGGCAGATGGGAAGCATCGTGATGCGGGACCTGCTTGACGCGGACGAAACAGTACAGATCGTTGGAACAAGCCGGAAGCATAAGCAGGCATTGCAGAAAATCTTCTCGCATGAGCGGGTGCAATGGGTGCATTACGACCGGCGATATGAATATCTGGACTGGGCGGATGTGATTATCAGTGTGACAGACAGTCCGCATTATACATTCCTTGCAGATAAGGTAGCGGAAATACGCAAGGAAACAAAACCACAGTTGTTCTTAGACCTTGCGATTCCACGGGATATTGATGCAGAGATCGGAAGACTTTCCAGCTGCGTCGTGAAAGATCTCGACTATATCAAGTCGCTTGCGACGGAAAATAACCGAAAGAAACTTTCCGAGGCAAAGAAGATTGAATTACTGATTGAAGAACATGTGGACGAGATGCAGAAGCTGCTTGCATTTCGTGCATTTGTCGGGACGAGGAAGGACATCACGGAGAAGCTTGGCGAGAAATCCGCGATGTGGCTTTTGTACCAGTTGAAAGACGTTCTGGATGCACAGGACTTAAATCACGTATTAAAGGGGATAGAAGATGGCGTATTTTCCATTCATGATACAACTCGATGATAAACAATGTCTGATCGTAGGCGGCGGTGCAGTTGCAGCGCGGAAGGCGGCACAGATGTGTGAGTTTGGCGCATGTGTAACGGTGGTAGCACCGGAGATCTGCGCGGAACTGCTGGCTATCGCAGATACGGAACGAATAGATGAAACAGCAGGCATAGTAGAAAATATTGATGGTAATTGCCAGAAAAAGCCGGAACGAATCCGGGTGTGGAAGCGGGAAGTCACAGAGGCAGACATTTCCGGCATGGATGTCGTGATCATGGCAACCGATGATGCGGAGCTTAATTCCCGGTATGCGGAGCTTTGCAGAAACAATCATATACTGGTCAATGTCGTGGATGTGAAGAAAGACTGTGATTTTTATTTTCCGGCGATCATCAAGCAGGGCGAGGTCGTTGTTTCGGTGTCGACTGGTGGCAGCAGTCCGATGCTTGCTTCGAAGATCAAAAAGGATATCCGGCAGAATTTACGGGCAGATTATGGTCAGATTGCGGAAGAGCTTGGAGCTATCCGGGAAGAAATTTTGATGAAGGAGCCGGATGAACAGGCAAGAAAACAAAAATTTGCAGCAATCGTGGAGGCAAAAATGCAGGAACAGAGAATCCGGATCGGGACGCGCGGCAGTAAGCTTGCGCAGGTTCAGACAGATATGGTAATCGAACAATTAAAGAAGAATTACCCGGATGTGCGGTTTGAAAAAGTAATCGTGACAACGAAGGGGGACAGGCAGAAAGACGCGGCAATCAGCTCCTTTGGTGGCAAGGCGGTGTTCGTAGAGGAAATCGAGGAAGCGCTGCTTTCTGGTACGATCGATCTGGCGGTACACAGTGCGAAGGATATGCCGAATCCATGCAAGAAGGGACTTGGCATCGCGGGCGTTCTGCCGCGTGCCTGCGTGCAGGATGTGCTGATCTATCGTGCGGATACGGATATCCAGTCGAAGAATACATTTACCGTGGGAACCGGAAGCCTGCGCAGACGCTGTCAGATCAAGGAGTTGTACCCGCAGGCAGCGTGTATGGAGCTTCGTGGAAATGTCACGACGCGCATACAGAAATTGCGGGATGGCTTGTACGATGCAATCATCCTTGCGGCAGCGGGAATCGAACGGTTAGGTATCGAGAAGGAACCGGATCTTGTCTATGAATATCTCGATGTGGATGCGATGCTTCCGGCAGCCGGACAAGGCATTATCGCAATCGAGGCGTGCGAGGGAACACTTCCGTATCGTATGGCGCACATGATCAGTGACACGGAGACAGAGGGCTGCCTGCGTGCCGAGCGAGCCGTAGTCCGGGAGATGGAAGCGGGCTGCCATGAGCCAATCGGTGTATATGCGACATGGAAGGATGAGAAGACTATGCAGGTGCGCGTGATGAATGCCCGGAGTGGAAAGGTCAAGCGGGAGGTGTGGGAACGAGAAAAGGAAGACGCAAATGATCTTGAATAATGGGGAGAAAGCATATAATCGTGTCAAGGAAGAGAGGTGCGGATCTATGAAAATAAAATTCGACAACATAACTGCAAAAACTGCGAAATACTGTGCACTTATATTTACGGTGCTGTTGCTTATCGGTCTGGTTTTTTCATTTCTCGAAATCCCCGGTACAGAGGTGTTCTATATCATGGCTGTTTATACAGGTGTGCTTGTAGGACTTCCGTGTTATGTTGTGCTTTTCGCTGCAAAGCTGTATTTTGCCCGTCTGCGGGCCTACGGCTACGAAATCCCGGATAATAAAAAAATATATGGGAATAATCTGAACAATCTTCCGAAGACGCGCGGGGCAGGAAGCTCGCTTTTTGCAAAGCACAGCCGGATTGGGATGTGGATGTATTTCGCATTCTTTGTCTTGTTTCTGGTGGTGGATGTGATGTATCTGATCAAATGGCATTTTATGAAGGGGCATTTTATGAAGGATATCTGTACATTTCTGTTCACCGTGTGTCTGGTTCTGGACAGCGTCTGGCTTATTCTTGCGGTAATTATGTGGCGGCAGAGAAATACAGAGAAGTACCGGGATGATGTGGAATGTGACAAAACGCGCAAAGAGCGCCTGAATCTTGAGAATATTATTGTATTTGCAATCTTCTGGGCGATCGTCTGTGCAGTTGCATGTATTCAGGCGGTGACGACAACGAAATATATGGATAAGGTGCAGAGGGAGAATGCACAAGTGGCTGCGTCTGAATTAAAAATGGCGGATAATACGGTGGAATTAGGAAATTATGAACCATAAAGAAAAACTATATCGAGAAATTAAAAAGTTCACAAAATGGGCGGATCCATGCATTGCTGTTTGTAATAGCCAGAGATAATGAGTGTGAGGAGCTTGTAGAAGAGAAACTGGTGTTGTGCAGGGACTGGTTTGAATTGCTTGCAAAAAAGAGCATTGGATCAAGATATGTGAATGCAGAGTGGCAGTTTGCGAAGCATCTTGGAGATTGCGAGGACTGCGATCCGGAGTTGCTCTTTTTGTTTATCAAATCAGAATACGAATACACTTCCAGAATGGCACTTCAGACGATGGCAGAATTAAAGCCGGAATGTGCGGAACGCTATGCGTTTGAATTTTGGGATTGTGGGAAATATCCGGCGGGTTCCTCGGAAGATGAATATCAAAAAATCATGGCGCTGCATGTATTGGCGAAGCTGAACTCACCGAGATTAGAAGCGTATCTGGAGCGGGCAATGAAGTCGGATTATAAGTGGTTGCGGAAAAATGCAGAGGAACTATCGGCAAAATATAATTAAAAATCAAAGTGAATATCGCTGAGATATATTGCCGATAGGGGATGGATTATTTCCGGTTTTTGTATCAGGACAAGAATATTATTATTGATTTACCTTCCAAACGCACATTGAAATTGGGAGATAAGCGGTAACCAGGGAGGAACGTATGAGCAGTTTGTATGAACATTATCCAATAGCAATGTGGATAATCGACGGAGTTTTCTGGGCGATTGGCTTGCTGTGCTGGATCGCTACTTATGTTGCGGCACCGCTTGAAAGCAAGAAGCGGGGATATCATGTTTCCGGAGTGCCGGGAGTTCCTTGCGTATTCTTCTTGCTGGCAGGTTTTTTCTCACCGAATAAATGGTTGGTGCTTATTGCACTGCTTGATTTTAGTCTTACATACTTGCCGGTCTTTTTGTTGAAAGAACATCTGAAAAAAAGAAAAAGCAAGGATATAAAAAGGTAAAGCTGGTATTTTATTGTGATTTTTCAGAAGAAAAAAATGAGCTGCATGTGAGTGGGAAATTAAATAATTTACAAAAAGCGGACATTGAAGAAAATATTGTTTCCTGTAATGTATTAGAAGCAAGCTCACCAATCGCAAAGGGGATATGCACAGCAATTTGAATAAATAATATAGGAATGATAATGCTTGCTATTATTGACTATATAATGCATAACGTTTATAATAATAAACATTGAAAAGAAAAGGATATAAAAATGAAAAAAGCAGTGTATAACATATTACCCGAAACAGAAGATATATTGAAAACAATGGGAGAGCAGATTAAATTAGCAAGATTAAGACGTGATTTGCCCGTGGAATTAGTGGCTGAACGTGCAGGAATCAGTAGATCTTCTTTGTGGAAGGTCGAGTCAGGAAGTCCGGCGGTTGCGATTGGGATTTATGCCGCTGTTTTGCATGCATTAGGAGGTATGGACAAGGATATGCTTCTTGTAGCGAAGGATGATGAAATGGGCAGGCAGATGCAGGATCTTAATCTCCTGACAAAGAAGCGTGCAACTAGGAGGAAAAAATAATGGCGATAGACGAAAAAATCATATATGTATATGATGATTTTTCAGAAGATAGTCCATGTTTAATCGGAAAGCTTTATGTTGGAGTTATTAAGGGCGGAGAAACATATTCTTTCGAATACGATGCCGACTGGTTGGCTAAAAATAAAATGAGAGTCAGCCTTGATCCGCAGTTGCAACCGTTCACAGGACGGCAATTTCCAACAGGAAAAAATATTTTTGGCATGTTTTCGGATGCGTCTCCAGACAGGTGGGGACGTGTGCTTATGAACAAAAGGGAACGCATACTTGCTGGAAGAGAACAAAGAAAACCAAGAAAACTGCATGATAGTGATTATCTGCTGGGGGTATACGACGAAACCAGAATGGGAGGGATTCGTTTTAAGCTTGATCCAGACGGACTATTTGTTTCTGATGACAAGGAAACCGCAACACTTCCATGGACAAAACTAAGAACATTGGAGGAGGCTTCCCGAAACTTTGAAAATGATGAAAAAGGAATTACAGACGAATGGTTGAACCAGTTAATAAAGCTGGGATCATCTTTGGGTGGTGCAAGACCAAAGGCTACGGTAATGGATACAGAAGGCGAATTGTGGATAGCTAAATTTCCATCAAAGAATGATGAATGTGACACAGGGGCGTGGGAAAAGGTTGTTCATGATTTGGCAAGATTGTGTGGACTGAATGTTCCGGAATCTAAATTAGAAAAATTCTCAAAACTTGGAAGTACCTTTCTTGTCAGACGTTTTGATAGAGATGGTAATAGAAGAATACACTTTGCCTCGGCAATGACATTGCTTGGAAAGACAGATGGCGCTTCTGCTGAGGATGGGACAAGTTATTTGGATATTGTTTCATTTATTAAGGCTTTTGGATCGAATCCAAAGGCTGATTTGATGGAATTATGGAAACGAATTGTATTCAATATGGCGGTTACTAATACAGATGATCATCTTCGTAACCATGCGTTTCTGTTTGCAGATAATGGTTGGAAGTTGTCACCTTTGTACGACGTAAATCCTGTTCCATATGGTGATGAATTATCACTTTTAGTAGATGACCGTGATAACAGCATATCGATAGAACTGGCGATTAATACCGCAAACCGTTTTGGAATTCAGAGAGAGGTTGCGGAGAATATGGCAGAGGAAATACTTACAATTGTCAGGAATAATTGGGAGAAAAAGGCAAAAGAATATGACCTTTCACGGGGACAAATAGAATATATGCGTCCTGCATTTGATGCATGTTATAACAAGTAGGAACACAGTATTTGTACCAATCTAAAGTTAGAGGATATTAATAAAAGCATTCGGAGGAATGACAATGACATTTGAAAAAGCAACGGCTCAAGATACAGGTATGTTGACAGAACTTAGAATCGCATATTTGCAAGAGGATTTAGGAGAAATTGAGGCTGCGGATTTAAAATTGATAGAGTCATTATTGCCAGGTTATTATGAAAAACACCTTAATAAGGATCTAATGGTCTATGTTGCACGCAATGAGAAGGATATCGTTTCCTGTGCATTCTTGTTGATCGTGGAAAAACCTATGAGCCCATCATTTATTACCGGGAAGACGGGGACTGTTTTGAATGTTTATACGAAGCCAGAGTATAGGAAAAAAGGATATGCTAAGAAATTAATGAACATGATGTTGGAGGACGCAAAAGCAGAAAATGTGAGCAATATTGAATTAAAGGCAACAGAGGATGGATATTCCTTATACCGATCTGTTGGGTTTGAAGATGTTGTAGCCAAGTATCATAATATGAGAATTTCGTTGTAGGATTTGGCAGGAATCTAAATGCTATGATGGATGATGGAGGATACAAAGTGAGAAAAGTACCAGAAAACAATAGTTTAAAAAAGGAAATTAGGAAACTATTAGAATTATGTAAAAAAGATGAAAAAGATAATGGAGAGAAAAGAAATTATTTCAATGCCCCTATTACTGAAGAAGAGATGATAAATTGGGAGGAGAGAAACAGCGCGAAAATACCAGAAACATATAAGGAGTGGCTTAGATTTTCGGGAAATGTCGTATAGCAGGTAACACAGCAACATTTTGGGGACCAAATGAATTCCATTCTGAATATGTACCAGAAGGATTGGTTGCAATTGGGGAAATTAATGGTGATGGAGAAGTGGTGTGCTTTTCAAAGAATGAAGGCATTTTTGTACGGGTATTTGAAGGGAAAACAACGGAGATTAATGATTTTGCATGTGTTCTTAAGGAAATAATAAAATTAATGGATGATAAACCTATCTTATCTCAAGAAAGATATTTAGAAATATTGCAGAAAATCAAAGAAAAAAATGCAAGGGAGAAAAATAAAAAAGCGAGCAGGGACGCAGCATCTGTCACAAGGAGCGTGCCTGTGTTTTGGTTATATGACAGAGGGACACGAGATACACATTAAATTTATGTGGAAGGAACAAAAACAGTAAAGAACAGTAAAAAATATAAAAAACAGTAAAGGACAGTAAAAGTGGTATATTTAATCGGAGCAGGTCCCGGCGATCCGGGATTAATTACATACAAAGGCTTGCAGATCTTAAAATCGTGCGATGCGGTAATCTACGACCGGCTTGGGACGGGGGAGCTTCTCGACCTTGTGCGGTCAGATTGCACGAAGATCTATGTTGGCAAGCAGGCAGGTGCGCATTATAAGAAGCAGGAGGAAATCAACCGGATTCTGGTAGAGACCGCAGGAAAATACGAGAAGGTTGTCCGCTTAAAGGGCGGCGATTCGTTTGTGTTCGGACGTGGCGGCGAGGAAATCCTTACATTGCAGGAAGCAGATATTCCGTTTCAGGTGATTCCGGGTGTGACTTCTGCAATTGCGGTGCCGGAGGTGCTTGGAATTCCTGTGACACATCGGGAAATGAGCCGGAGCTTTCATGTGATTACCGGACATACGAAGAAGGGCGAGGCAGATGCACTTGCGAACATCCATAAACAGGAGGGAACCAGTGTGTTCCTGATGGGACTTTCGAATTTGGAACCGATTATGCAGAGGCTGCGCGAAGAGGGGGAATCGGAGGAGACACCGGTCAGTGTGATTTCAAATGGTATGCTGCCCGGAGAGACAATCGTGCGCAGTACGGTAGGGACGATCGGCAAACTTATTTCGAAGAACGAGCTTGTTTCACCGGCAATCATAGTCGTCGGGCAGACAGCTGCCTGCACGATGAAGGACAAGAAGCGCAGTGCAATTGATGGCTGCAAGATCGGTGTCGTTGGCACGGCGGTATTCCGGGAGAAACTGCGCGGACTGCTGGAAGAAAAAGGCGCATCGCTGTTTTCAATCTGTGATATGCATGTCAGAACGTGTCCGGATATGGAAAAGTTAGATGTGGCAATTCAGAAATTGTCAGATTACCGGTGGATCGTATTTACAAGCCAGAACGGAATCCGGTTATTCTTTGACCGGGTGCGCGCGTGTGCGGTCGATTTTCGGAAGTTTGCAGATATCCGATTCGCTGTGGTTGGAAGCGGCTGTGCGCAGGCGCTGGAGCAGTATGGATTTTATGCGGATTATATACCGGAGCAATATACGACAGAAAGTCTTGCAAATGGGATTTGTACCGTTGTAAAATCAGGAGAAAAGGTTTTGATTCCGCGGGCGAAGGAAGGAAGTCCGGTCTTAGAACAGATTTTATCTGCGAACCGGATTGACGCGGAGATTCTATCCATCTACGATGTGCGTGGCGCGCGGACAGAAAACTGGAAATACTTAAATAATTACGATGCAATTTTATTTGCAAGCGCTTCCGGGGTGCATGCATTTGCAGATTGCCTTGCCGAGACCGGACAGCCAGACTGGAACCCGGCACAAGGAAAGAAGCGCATTGTACTTGGCACAATCGGACAGGTGACAGCAGACGCCCTTATAAAATGTGGTCTGCCCGCCGATGTCGTCCCAGAACAGTGCGACGCAAAAGGCTTAGTAAGGGCATTGGAAAAGGCGTTCGAAATGAAGAAATCGTAAAGATCGATTTTGATTATACTGATAAGTCGAGTTATAATAGGTAATTGCGTAATGTAACCAATAAAACATATCATATATTTCAATATTTGTTCATGATCATATACGATATGTTTGAAGTTTAGAAGTTCTTAATGTTCTGTAAAAGATGGAGCCATGTTTGAACACGATGTTCAAACAAACCGCCACTGAGCCATGGATGGCGAATTGGCGGTGGTGGCGTATTTTTTGAATATGTAGAGCAGAACATTTTAGAACTTCTTAGCTTCAATACATTGTATATGGAATGAATTAATATTGAAATATATGTTAGTAGATATGTGACTATTACGCAATTACCATATAGAAACTGCAAGAGGAAAAGAGGAATATACACACATGATACGATTAAGAAGATTGAGAGAAAATGAAGTACTGCGAAACATGGTGCGCGAGACACAAATCAGCAAATCCGATCTCGTCTACCCGGTATTCATCAAAGAAGGAACCAATGAGAAGAACCCGGTCGATTCCATGCCGGGCATCTACCAGTATACATTGGATCGGTTCGATGAGGAACTAGAGCGCATACAGGCGGCTGGCATTTCGGCAATTTTGATCTTCGGTATCCCGGAGCACAAGGATGAATGTGGTAGCGGCGCTTATGATGAAAATGGTATCACACAGCGTGCGGTGCGTGAGATCAAGAAGAAAGCACCGGAGCTTTTGATTATCGCAGATGTGTGCCTGTGCGAATATACCTCCCACGGACATTGCGGATTGGTGCAGGACGGAAAGATCCTGAACGATGAGACACTTCCGCTTCTGGCGAAGATGGCAGTAACACTTGCCAAGGCGGGCGCAGACATGATCGCACCGTCTGACATGATGGATGGACATATCGCATATCTGCGAAAGGCATTGGATGAAAATGGATGCGTGGATACATTGCTTATGGGATACAGCGCAAAGTTTGCGTCCGGATATTATTCTCCGTTTCGGGATGCGGCACATTCCGCTCCGGCATTTGGTGATCGCAGAACGTATCAGATGGACCCTGCAAATGGCAGAGAAGCATTGCGCGAATGTGAGGCAGATATCGAAGAGGGGGCGGATATCATTATGGTAAAGCCGGCACTTGCTTATCTTGACATCGTGAAAGCGGTGCGTGGCGAGACGAAGCATCCGCTCGCAGTCTACAATGTAAGCGGCGAGTATTCGATGGTCAAGGCAGCAGCATTAAACGGCTGGATCGATGAGAAGCGTATCGTCATGGAGAACATGATCGCGATGAAACGTGCGGGTGCGGATATCCTCATAACCTATCATGCACTTGACGTGGCTAGATGGCTACAGGATGAACAATAGAATGATTCGCAGGAATGTGTATCACGATAGATGTGTATCAGATGACAGGAGGAAGCATCATGCAGACAGAATCAGAACAGTTATTTGAAGAATCCAAGAAATATATCCCGGGCGGCGTGAATTCGCCGGTGCGTGCATTCGGCTCAGTCGGACGCTCCCCGATTTTTATAAAAAAAGCAAAGGGTTCCCGTATATTCGATGAGGATGGAAGGGAATATATAGATTATGTATGTTCATGGGGACCGGGAATCCTCGGACATGCAAAGGAGACGGTAATCGAAGCGGTGAAGGCAGCCTGTGATGATGGACTGACCTTTGGTGCACCAACAAGAAAAGAGCTGGAGATTGCGGAGCTTATCACGGCACATATGCCTTCGATGGAAATGTCCCGTATGGTAAATTCCGGTACAGAAGCAGTGATGAGTGCAATCCGCGCGGCACGTGGATTTACCGGAAGAGATTACATTGTGAAATTCAAGGGCTGTTATCATGGACATAGTGATGGACTTTTGGTAAAGGCAGGTTCTGGCGTGATTACACAGACAGTGGCAAACAGTGCCGGTGTTCCGGAGGGCTATGCAAAATACACCCTCGTCGCAGAATACAACGATGAGGAATCCGTAAAACAGTTATTCAATGCGTATAAGGGACAGATTGCAGCAATCATTGTCGAGCCGGTTGCGGCAAATATGGGTGTAGTTCCGCCGAAGGCAGGATTTTTAGAGTTCCTGCGTGACATCACGCAGACGGATGGTGCATTACTGATCTTCGATGAAGTTATCACAGGATTTCGTCTGGCACCGGGTGGCGCACAGGAATATTTCCATATCAAGCCGGATCTGACAACACTTGGCAAGATCGTTGGTGGCGGTATGCCGGTTGGAACCTACGGAGGCAGACGCGAGATCATGCAGTGCGTGGCACCGCTTGGCGAGGTATATCAGGCAGGAACCCTGTCCGGTAATCCGATTGCGATGACCGCAGGCATTGAGACATTGAAGCTGCTGGACGCACATCCGGAAGTGTATGCAAAGCTCGAAGGAAAAACCGCAGGACTTGCACAGGCAGCAAGAGAGGCATTTGGCGATCGGGTCTGTGTCAACCAGATCGGTTCATTGATGAGCATTTTCTTCACAGACAAGCAGGTGGTTGATATGGATACCGCCATGACGAGCGACACGAAGCAGTATGCAGCATTCTTCCGATATATGCTTGATCATGGAATCAACCTCGCTCCATCGCAGTTTGAGGCAATGTTTATCTCAGATGCACATACAGAGGAAGATATCCGGAAAACGATTGATGTTATAAAAGAATTTGCACACAGATAGATCGTGGATAAAATAAGAAATTGATTAAAAAAAATGAAACGAATGAAATAGAAACCAGTTTGGAGGAAAACGATGAGTGATACAAGGAAAGATGTCGTAATTATCGGTAGCGGTCCCGCAGGTTTATCGGCGGCGGTTTACGCGAAGCGTGCGTTGCTGGATGTGGCAGTGATCGAGAAGGAAATGTTCAGTGGCGGACAGATTGTTACAACTGATCGTGTGGATAATCTGCTTGGCTTCTACGGAACAAATGGCTATGATCTGTCAGTAAAGTTCCGGAAACATGCAGATGCGCTGGAGGTTCCATTTATGGAGGGTACGGTGACGGACATTGCCAATCAGGATGATTACAAGGAAGTGCATCTGGAAGATGGCAGTGTGATCGAGACAAAGGCAGTGATTGTAGCGACAGGAGCTGCTCATCGAAAGCTCGGCGTGGAAGGCGAAGCAAAGTTTGCCGGTGCCGGTGTTTCGTACTGCGCAACCTGTGATGGTGCATTTTTCAGGAATAAAACGGTGGCCGTTGTCGGTGGCGGTGATGTGGCACTTGAAGATGCCCTGTACCTTGCAAATGTATGTGAGAAGGTCTACCTGATTCATCGTCGTGATGAGCTGCGCGGTGCCAAGGTATTGCAACAGCGGATCTTCGATGCGGCAAATATCGAATTCCTACCACACACCGAAGTACGAGAGATCTGTGGTGAGAACATGGTTGACCATATCGTGATCGAGGATAACCGGACAGAAGAAAAACGAGATCTCGCATTATCCGGCATCTTTATCGCGGTTGGCATGCAGCCACAGACTGCACTTGTAAAAGAGGTCGTAGAGATGGAGAACGGCTATATCCGTGCCGGTGAGGACTGCCGCACAAATATACCATTTCTTTATGCAATCGGGGATGTGCGCACCAAGACTGTCCGCCAGATCGCAACTGCAATCGGAGATGGTGCTGCTGTGATCGCGTCACTCGAACACGATCTGCTGGCATAGGACAAGCTGGCAAATCGTAATGGACGCCTGTTACAGCGGAAAAAATTGACAATCCTACCCACAAGATATATAATGTCTTGGATTTTACACAGTAGATATTGTACTTTCATACAAAAATCAAGGCAAAACAAGACAGGATTGTCTTGTGTTAGGATTTTGTATGTATAGCTGGTTTGTGATGAGGACAAAGAAATCTTCAACATATATTCAAATATAAATTCATGAAATATATATGTTTGGAACTTAGAAGTCCTTGATGTTCTTTCAGAGTGCAGCCATGTTTGAACACGATGTTCAAACAAGCCGCCACTGAGCCATGGATGGCGAATTGGCGGCGATGGCGGACATAGAGAAAAAGAAAATTAAGAACATCTAGTACTTCTTAGTTTCAATACATCATATATGAAATGAATTTGTATTTGGATATATGAGGAGAAAAGTTTATCTCATCACACACCAGCGAGGTTCAAAAGGAAAAAGGAGACAATCATGTCGAAGTTACGTTATCATATCGCAGTCATGGCTGCAAAATTCAGCAAAGTCATCATCCGCCTTTCGGGGCGCAACGGCACGCATACCCCAGGCGTTGTTGCCAGAAAAATCTGCCCGGATTTCATGGCGCAGGCACCGAAGGCACCGCTCTGTATCTGCGTGACAGGTACGAACGGTAAGACGACCGTATCAAACATGCTGACCGATATGCTGGAGAAGGAAGGCAAGAAGGTAGTCAGCAACCGGACCGGTTCGAATATCGTGCCGGGCTGTGTGACAAACCTGTTGAACAGCGTCAACTGGCTTGGCAGATGCCGCGTGGACGCAACTGTATTTGAGGTGGACGAGCGTGCATCCCGTCTGATTCTTCCATATGTAAAGCCGGATTATCTCGTCGTGACGAACCTGTTCCGTGATTCACTGAAGCGAAACGCACATCCGGATTACATTTTCAGTGTCATTGACACATACTGCCCGGACACAACGAAGCTGATCTTAAATGCAGATGAGCAGTGCAGCAGCAACTTAAAGCCGAATAGTGAGCATGTTTATTTCGGAATCGGAAAGCAGGACGATGACAAGACGGAGCCATACAACCTGATCGCTGATTATACATTGTGTCCAAAATGCGGTACGAAGCTGAAGTTCAACTACCTTCGTTATCATCATATTGGAAATGCTTATTGTCCAAACTGCGATTACAAGTCTGCAGATGCAGATTATCTTGCAACGAAGGTCGACAAGGAAGGCAAGAAGTTAATTGTCCGTGAAAAGGATGGAAATGAGATCGAATACGCACTGATCCATGATGCGTTGTTTAATATTTATAATGAATTGACTGTAATTACGATGATGCGGGAGCTTGGATATTCTTCCGATGAGGTGAAGAAGCGGATCGCGGAGATCCATGTGCCGGAATCCCGTTACAGCGAGACGAAGGTCGGAAATGTGACAGTCGTTCAGGCACTCAGCAAAGGACAGAGCGCAGTCAGCTCCTGCCGTACGTTCGAGTATGTGGCAGAAGAGCCTGGTAAGAAGGTCATCATGATCGCAGAGGATGACTTCAGCGACAGACAGAAGAGTATCGAGTTTATCGGCTGGATCTACGACCTTGAATACGAGCAGTTTGCAAGAGACGATGTAATGCAGGTAGTCTGCTGTGGACCAAGATGTCTCGATCACCGTGTGCGTGCGCTGATCGCCGGAATCCCGGAGGAGAAGATCGCGTGGGATCTCGATGAGGTTGCAGCGGTCGATAAAGTAAAGTTAGAGGGCGTTGATAAGGTATATATCTTATACGACTGCGATACCTATGGTATTTCCTGCAAGATGAAGCAGAAGCTTTTGAAGAGACTGGAGGATGAAAAATAATGAAGATTGAAATCCTTTATCCGGAGCTTTGTACCTTATATGGTGACAAAGGAAATATGCAATACTTGAAGCTCTGCTTACCGGATGCAGAATTTGTAGAGACAACCTTGAATGCGAAGCCTCTGTTTTTGACAGAGGATATTGATCTGGTATATATGTGCTCGATGAGCGAGAAGAGTCAGGAAGTGATTTTGAGCCGTCTGCTTCCTTTGAAGGAAGAGATCTTCCGTGCATTTGATGCAGAGAAGACAGTATTCTTCTTCGTTGGAAATGCGCTCGAACTGCTTGGCAAATACATCAAGCGGGAAGATGGCAGCAAGGTGGAGGCGCTGGCGTACTTAAACAGCTATTCGGTCAGACAGACACCGAACCGTTTCAATACATTGATGAAGGCGAAATTTGATGACATCACACTGCTTGGATATACAAGCCGTTTCTCCCACACATTTGGAATTCCGGAGCAGGAGAGCTTCTGCAAGGTAGAGATGGGAACCGGCATGAATCCGAAGTCGGTATTCGAGGGAATCCGCAAAGGAAAAATCCTTGCGACTTATATGCTTGGACCAATCCTTGTGGCAAACCCGGATTTCACACATTATCTTCTGCGTATGTTAGGCGCGGATATGGAGAAAATACCGTATGAAGACGCGATGCGGGATGCGTATAACCAGAAGATGAAAGAGTTTGATAAGCCGGATTTGGAATTATCTTAAGTCTGAAATACAGAATTCATTCTTTTTTCACTTGCGAAGTGAGAGAATGAGGAGTATATTATAGCTTGATTATGAAGAAAATGAGTCACACAGAGTAGGAGGTACGAGTGTATGACTGACGTTGAAGTATTTGAGAATTATGAATCAGAGGTACGTTCTTATTGTAGAAGCTTCCCTGCGGTCTTTACGACTTCAAAGGGTTCGATCATGAAGGATGAGAACGGAAAGGAATATATAGATTTCTTCTGCGGAGCAGGAGCCTTAAACTATGGACATAACAATGACTATATTAAGGAAAAGATGGTTGCATACCTGATGAGTGATGGAATTATGCATTCGATGGATATGATGACTGTTCCGAAGAAAGAGTTTTTGCAGTTCTTTGAAGAAAAGGTGTTACAGCCAAGAGGATTGAATTTCAAGGTAATGTTCCCTGGACCAACCGGAACCAATGGCGTAGAGGCTGCATTGAAGCTGGCGCGTAAAGTAAAGAAGAGAAATCAGATCTGGGCACTCATGGGATGTTTCCATGGTATGACACTTGGCGCATTGTCTCTCACAAGTGATGCGGGCAGCCGTGGCGGCGCAGGTGTATGTCTGAATGATGTTACACATATTCCGGCACCATATATGTTCCCGGAGCTTGATACAATCAAATATATGGAGACATTGCTTACGGACGACCACTCAGGTGTGGAGAAACCGGCAGCAATCATTATCGAGACCGTACAGGCAGAAGGAGGCGTGCATGTATTTTCCAATGAATATCTGCAGGGTGTCCGTGCGTTGTGCGATAAGTATGATATTTTGATGATCGTGGATGATATTCAGGTAGGCTGTGCGAGAACAGGAACCTTCTTCTCGTTCGAGCGTGCAGGTATCGTACCGGATATGTTCGTAATGTCGAAGTCCATCGGTGGATATGGTATGCCATTTGCTCTGACAATGTTCAAGCCGGAGTTAGATATCTGGTCACCGGGCGAGCACAACGGAACGTTCCGTGGCAACCAGCTTTCTATGGTTGCAGCGAAGGCAGGACTGGAATATATGCTTGACCATAAGGTTGAGGCTGAGGTAAAGCGCAAAGAGGGAATCATCCGCAAATATATGGATGAGAACATTGCAAGACCGGGTGTGGAGATCCGGGGAATCGGCTGTATCTGGGGCGTCCAGGTTGCAGATGGAAAGCTTGCTTTGGCAATCTGTAACAAGTGCTTTGAAAAGGGATTGATCATGGAACGTGCAGGCCGAGATAACAATGTGTTGAAGCTGATGCCGGCGCTTGTGGCAACGGATGACGAATTGATGCGCGGACTGGATATCATCAGAGATTCAATGAATGAATTGATGTAAGAATTGTACAGAGATAATCTGTGAAGAAAGTAAATCGAGCAGGATGTATGAACCTGCTCGATTGTGTTTTATTTTAGATAATTTTGATGTACTTGAAAAATGGAAAGGTATGATAGATTGTATGGAACCTTGGATGGGAAGAACAGCAGCCGTCGTAGATCTTGGTATGCTGAAAAATAACTTAGCAGAGATCCGCAAGAAATTAAAGCCGGGTGTCGAACTCATGGCGGTTTTAAAGGGTGACGGATACCGGCACGGCGCGGAAGGATTGTATCCGACATTGAAAGCCTGCGGCGTGACCAACTATGCGGTTGCACTGTGGAGCGAGGGTGTTGCCTTGCGGGAGCATGGCGCGACAGAGCCGATTCTTGTGCTTGGAGATACCAGAGATTATGACTTAGATGAGGCAGTCCGTTACAATCTGGACTTTCCAGTATTCTCGGTGGAATATGCGAAGACGGTTGCCGAGGCAGCGAAACGGCAGGGCAGAAAGCAGAATATACAGATCAAGCTCGACACCGGAATGAGCCGGATCGGGTTCCCGGATAACGATGAGACGCTTGAAGCAATCAAGGAGATTTCACAGATGGAATCCCTGAATATGACAGGCATTTTCACGCATTTTGCACGTGCAGATGAGTACGATCATAAGAGTGCAGGGAAGCAGCTTGACCGCTTTCTGCGTATGACAGAGAAGTTAAAGGAAATGGGAATCACATTTCCGAAGTATCATGTGGCGAACAGCCCGGCGATTTTGCTGATGCCGGATTCGCAGCTCGATATGGTACGTGCCGGAGATATCTTATATGGCTTGAATCCAATCGACGAAGAAGGGTTCAAAAAAGAGAACTTCAAGGAGATTTTGAGCTGGTACACGTATGTGGTTATGGTGAAGGAGGTTCCGACAGGAACGGAGGTTGGTTATGGCGGCACATTCGTGACGAAGCGTCCGACGAAGATCGCAACCCTGCCGGTTGGATTTGCGGATGGATACCGGAGAGATCTGTCGAACCGAGGAAAGGTGCTGATCCGTGGACAGGAAGCACCGATCATCGGAAGAGTCTGTATGGATCAGTGTATGGTCGATGTGACAGATATCCCGGATGTACAGAGAAACGATCAGGTGACGCTACTTGGCGGAGACCTTTCCATCCAGTGGATGGCAGATCTGCTTCAGACAAATGTCGATGAGATTGTATGCAATATCTCCCAGCGTGTACCGCGTGTCTATATTGATTCCACACAGGAATCATAAGTTCGTAGTAGAAAGAGGAAAGTTATGCAACAGGAAACCCGTGTAAGAAATGCCTCGCGAAATGTTGTGTTTGGCATGTTTTTGAAAGGCTATCAGATACTGCTTCCATTTATCATGCGTACAGCAATTATGTACTACATGGGCGATGGATATCTCGGCTTAAACAGCTTGTTTGGTTCGGTGCTGTGGGTGTTGAACCTTGCGGAGTTGGGCGTTGGTTCAGCGATGGTTTATTCCATGTACCAGCCGATTATCGACAATGATAAAGAGCAGATCTGCGCGTTGTTAAAATTATATCGGAAATATTACCGGATCATCGGACTGGTAATCGCAGTCGTTGGCGGAATTCTGACGCCGTTTATTCCGTATCTTGTAAAGAGTGATATGCCGGAGGGCGTGAGCATCTATGTCGTGTATCTGCTCAATCTGTTCTGTACCTGTATGTCGTACTGGCTGCTCGCGTACAAGAACAGTCTGCTGACTGCACACCAGAGAAATGATGTAGCGAGCAAGGTCATGCTTGTGACGAATACGTTCCAGTATGCGGCACAGTTAGTTGTCGTTATGACAATCGGTGATTATTATATCTATCTGATTGTACAGATCTTCACACAGATCGTTACGAATCTGGTAACGGCATATTTTGCGAATAAGATGTATCCGGAATATAAGGCAGTCGGAAAGCTGCCGAAGGAGACAGTAAAGAAAATCAATAACCGTATCAGAGATCTCTTCACCATGAAGGTGGGACAGGTCATTGTGTCGTCTGCGGATACGATTGTTATATCGGCATTCTTAGGACTTGCTGCGAATGCATTTTACAACAATTATTACTATGTGCTGACTGCGGTAACCGGAATCATGAATGTGGTGTTTGTATCGTGTACCGCAGGTATCGGAAACAGCATTTTGGTGGAGACGGAAGAAAAAAATTATACGGATTTGAAGAAGCTTTCATTTATCATTATGTGGCTTGCAGGTATGTGCAGTGCGGTTATGCTCTGTCTGTATCAGCCGTTCATGCGGCTCTGGGTAACAGAGAAGCGAATGCTTCCATTTGCAGTCGTTGTTTGCATGGTTGTGTATTTCTTCATCAGCCAGGTAAACCAGATTCTGATCACTTACAAAGATGCAGCGGGAATCTGGCATGAAGACCGGTTCCGTCCACTTGTGACGGCACTTGTGAATCTGGTGCTGAATATTATTCTTGTACAGTTTATTGGTATCTATGGTGTTATCCTGTCTACCGTTATTTCGGTGCTGGCTGTTGGTATGCCGTGGATTCTGCACAACCTGTTTACGGTATTATTTAAGCGGAATGCATGGGAATATATACGGAAGCTTCTGTATTATACAATCGTGACAACGATTGTATGTACACTTACCTATTTGGTTGCAAGCCAGATACCGGGCGTTGGAATTCTGACGCTGATCCTGAAGGCAATCGTGTCTGTGATCGTGTCAAATCTGTTGATGTTTGTGGCTTATTTCAAGATGGGAGAGTTTGCAGAAGTAAAGAAACTTGTGATACGCGTATTGAAGAGACAGGCTTAATGTGGGGCGGCAGCAACCATGTGAGCGGGAAGGAGAACATATGAGGAAGTTAAAATTATGGGTGGCGTGTGCGATGGCGGCAGCGATGCTTGCACTGACTGCATGCGGAAAAGAAGATAAACTGGTGCTTGTGACAACCGAAGCGGCAGCGTCACAGAGTGATGCGACAACGACCGAAGATATTCTGGCAGATATCCGGGAGGAAGCAGAGAATACAACGGAAGAGGAAAAGAAGCGCGAACCCGCTTCAGAGGAAGATAAGAAGGTCACGATGGAAGCAATCTATGATGCAAACAAAGGGGATACATTGCTTGCGGGTGGAAACAATTACAGCTTGAATACAATCTATTACAGTGATGGTGTTGAGGTGTATTCGGAATATCAGTTCCTTGGGTTTGCCGAGGACGGCACGTATCTGCAGGCGTACGAGGATTCAAATGGAATCGTGCAGGTGCTTGATAAAGAATATGGTTATTGGTATCTGATTGATGAGGACAAGACGTGTTATGCATTGATCTATCCGGAACCAAATGTGGCAGATGCGATCATCAACACGAATCACAACGATATGATTATCTCCCTTACAGAGGCGGATCAGACGATCAAGGATATCTACCGTGAGGACGGAGATCTGGTTGTGGAGACAAATTATAAGAATGACAACGCATCTTATGTATTCCAGTATGTTCTGGATGACAATTACAAGGTGCTTGAATATTATTGTTACGATGCCAATGGGGAAAAGGTATCATATTCCTGGGTGACAGAAGGAAATTCTTATACATATCCGGAGGCAATCGCGACCGCACACGAGTCTATGATGACGCGGACAGTTACGTTCAAGATTTTAGAGGGAAAAGGACTGGAGAGCAGTTATACAGTTCCAGTGGACAAACCGGTACAGCTTGCATTGCTGGAATATAAAGCATACACGGATGAGGCATGCACGACAACTTGGGAAGAGACCGCCGACGATTCAGGCATGTATACCGATGAAGTTATCTATCTCAAACGTGAAGGTGCGGACACAACAGAGGGAACAACGGAAGATTCGACGCCAAATCCGTAAATCTCTTTACAAATCAGTGGGATATGTAGTATACTACGGGTAAGAACGAATAGTAGGAGAATGTAAAAAGGAAGTGAGAATATGAGTATGAATATTAGCAGCAATTTTTTTAATAGCATGCTTGGAACATCTTCCAGCAATTCAAGCAGTGGATTGATGGGACTTCTCAGCGATTACAACTCCATTCGGAACGGCAGTTATCTGAAGCTTGCAAAGCATTATTATTCGAACGATAGTGCGAAGAAGGCAACGCAGAAGCAGTTTTCCAAGAGTAACATAGAGACGAAGACAGAGGATACTGCGACAAAGACGGCATCCGAGGATGCATGGAAGGATCTGAAAACATTGAAGGATGAGAAGCTGTATCAGAGTGCGGATACAGATAAGATCCAGAAGAATGTAAAGAGCTTTGTCAGCAATTACAACAGTGTGATGGAGAGTGCACAGAATTCAGATAAATCAGGCGTACTGAAGGATGCATCCAGACTGGCTTCTCAGACTGGAAATTATACAAGTGCATTAGCCAAGATCGGAATTACGGTGAAAAGTGATAACACACTTGCATTTGACGAGGAGGCATTTGCATCCGCAGATATGTCGGATGTGAAGAAACTGTTTGCCGGAGATTTCTCTTTCGGCAGTAATACACAGAGTCGTATGTTGCAGCTTGCAAGCGATGCATCTGCAAATTCATCGTCTGTATTTTACAATCAGTACGGAGCAGTGGCAGGCGCGTCAGTTGGAAGCTTCTACGATAGCTTATTCTAATTAGCAGAGACAGAAATATATAGTTCAATCTCCCCAAGAGGATTGATAATAAGAATGGGAAGATCCGCGGGTTGACTGTGGATCTTCTTCTTTTGTCTGGAAATGGGAGGACTGGTGCAATATGGCAAAAATACGAATCGACAAATATTTGGCAGATGCGGGTTTTGGCAGTCGAAAGGATGTGAAAGGACTGCTGAAGGCAAAACAGGTCACCATAAATGGTGAGATGTGTGTCCATGCGGAGGAAAAGCTGGAACCGGCGCAGGATGTTGTCTGTGTGCAGGGTAAAATGGTCGTGTATGAGAGTTTTTCTTATTATATGCTGCATAAACCACAGGGGGTGGTGTCTGCAACGAAAGATGCACATGAAAAAACAGTTGTGAATCTTATTACAGAACAAAAACGACGCGATTTATTTCCGGTAGGACGGCTGGACAAAGATACGGAAGGGCTGTTGCTTTTAACCAACGATGGAAAGCTGTCAAATGATCTGCTGGCACCGGGAAAGCATGTGGAAAAAACCTATTATGCAAGGATCAAAGGCATGGTCACGAAGAAGGAGGTCGCTGCTTTTGCTGAGGGTGTAGATATCGGAGATGAGCTGCTCACAGCACCAGCTGAACTGAAGATTCACAAGGCAGGGAGCGAAAGTGAGATCGAAATTACGATCACAGAGGGGCGGTATCATCAGATTAAACGAATGTTTGAAGCGGTAGGTATGCAGGTGCTATATTTAAAGCGTTTGCGTATGGGACCGTTGTATCTGGATGAGTCGCTTGCGTGTGGTGAATATCGGAAACTTACCACAGAGGAAATCCAGAGCCTGAAAAACAGAGAAGAATGGTAAATCGTTTGTGAAATACGAGAAAGTATGTTGACATATGAGGTAGAAAAAGTATAAACTGTAAAGAAGGTATTGCAGTTTTGCAGGAGGAAACGATATGGACGAAAATAAGAATCCGGAATCCAGATATGACGTGGATGAAGAAGAGGGTGCCACCACCGTATTACGTGCGATGGATGCAGAAACTGATGACGAAGAAGAGGGCGCGACGACGGTATTGCGCGCAGAAGATATGACACCTGAGGATGACGATGATACGGAAGGTGCAACGACGGTTCTGACAGGACCAGAACCAGCGATGATGGGTGCAGCACCAGCACCGGGCGCACCACAGTTTGAGGACAAGACACAGATGCTTCCGCCACAGGGAGCACCGATGGGAATGCCGATGGGACAGATGCCGAACGGACCGATGGGAGCACCAATGGGACAGATGCCGAACGGACCAATGGGAGCACCAATGGGACAGATGCCGAACGGACCGATGGGAGTGCCAATGGGACAGATGCAGAATGGACCGATGGGGGCACCAATGGGACAGATGCCAAATGGATCAATGGGAGCACCGATGGGTATGATGCCGAATAACGGACAGATGCCGCCGATGAATGGTGGAAAGCCGCCAAAGGCGCCGAAACCACCGAAAGCTCCGAAGGAGAAAAAACCGAAGGTACCAAAACAGCCAAAAGTAAACAAAGATGGTTCACCAAAGAAGAAAAAGACAGGTCTGATCGTGGCTATCTGCGTCGTTGTGGTATTGGCACTGGGCGCAGGCGCATATTTCCTGTTCTTTACGCCAGAGAAACGGTATGAGAGGAAGATGGATGTTGCTGAGAAGGCGATGACAGACAGCAATTACGAAGAAGCTGTCACGGCGTATGAAGCAGCACTTGGTATCTTTGATGACCGGGTTCCGGCTATGAACGGTTTGTTATCCGCACAGATTAGTGCCGGTGAAAGCGATGGGGCAAGAGAGAATTTCACAGAGTTCCGTACAACAATCACGGGCTTTGATGCAGATAAAGTAACAGAGAACAGTGAGGATATCGTAGCATTCTATGAATACGCAGATGATCTTTACAGTGATACGGATTCTCTGATCGATGCATATAAGGAAGGGTATAACCTGACAAATGACAACGGTCTGAAGAAGAACCTCGTAACTGCATATGTAGACCGTGCCGATGCAATGGATAACTCTGATTATGAAAATAAGATTGCTGCTTATGGAGATGCTTTGGATCTCGACAGTACGAATGAGTCGGCTCTGAGTGGAAGAAAGGCATGTGCATATGCTGTTTTGGATGATATGATGGATGCACAGCAGTATGATCAGGCAGAATCCTTTATCAATACATATGCGGACAGCATGTCGGATGTGGACTTCTCTTCTTATACAGAGAAGATTGAGTCAGAGCGTGCGTTGATGACAGCCAGACATGATCTGATGGAGCAGGTAATCAGCCTGATGTCAGCTTCCGATTATGCAGGCATGATGGACGTGGATGGTTCCGATAATGCAAGTACAGTTGTTGCAAATATGGACGGTGATTCTTATGTTTATGCAACGGATGGCTATGACAGCTCCTATACAGGAAAAGCTGCGGGCGTTTACACATATTCTACTTTGTTGAGTTCTGGTTATTACTTCTATTATGGTGATTACGAGAACGGTGTGCGAAGTGGACAGGGAACGATGTTCGTCAAGATGGATGGTTATAATCAGGCATATCTGGTTTATGAAGGTGCATGGAGCAACGATAAACCGAACGGTGCAGGTACTGAGACATCTGTCAACGAGGACGCTGGCGATGAGCTTGTAACGGTAACCCGTTCTGGTAATCTGGTAGATGGATTGTTTGATGGAGAGGTAACTGTATCGCTTGTATCGAACGATGAAGAGTATGGTGGAACTTACACAGGTACATTTACTGCATCGAACGGTGATGCACCGGATATCCGTGAGAATTATCCGGATCTGGATTTTAGTGATGTATCGGAAGATAAAACAGTTTATGTGGTACTGGAATGTGACGGTTCACCAATGTACTGGCACTTCTCAAAGGGATCAGCCGCAAAGCTCGGTATACATACTTTTGGGAACTAAGATAAAAATAAATGGTGGTAAAACATATGGACATATTGATCAATGACTATATAAATGGAGAGCGCTCCCTGTGTAGGGATGAAGCTCAGTTTTCCGCGTATCTGTTCCAGATTTTGAACGGATGCAAACGTGTCAAGATCGATTCTGACAATTTTACAAATAAGACTTACGAAGTAATGCAGGCATATTATATGCCGGCGTTCCTGCGTGATTACTTCAATTATGCGGACAGTAAAGCTGAATTCAACCGGAAGCTTGTGACATTTGCAAACCGGAAGTTACGTGCACTGTATGCAGGTGAAGAGGCGCAGGGGGCGATGCTTGAGGATGTAGATGCCAAGGCAGTGAATGCTGCGGAGATTTACAATCTGGATAAGGAACTGGATATAGAAAATCCGGGGTTCGATCTTGGAAAGCATATCAATGGATGGTCTGGAAAAGAACGCGAATATCGAAATCCGCTTGCACGTTGGATGATGAATGTGCGGCCGGATATCGCAGTTTTGCTGAAACGACGCGGCATCAAGCGTACAGAGCTACGGATGCATGAGATTGATTGTCATTATCTGAATAGTGTAGACACGTATCCAGCGATGATTGGACGCGTGGATGAAAAAGGACATGTGACTGGGTGCAAGAAGATCGTGTGTACGAAGCAGCAGGTAGAACAGTATGCGTTGGAGTTTCTGTGTGAGACACCAACGGAAGAATACGCAGATACCATCGGTATGAAATGGTGGGGACCGGCGAAGGAGTCGGACACACCGGTAGAAGACAGCGGTATTGCGATTGAACCTGGCTTTATTAGTATGGCGAATCTGGTTAGTGCAAAGAATGCACAGATGTATGAGGAAGTGGACAAGCCGATCGCAATGCAGAAATTGCAGGAATACAACAAAGCATTCTATGCGGAAGAGCGGAAAGTGAAGGAACCGAAAGCAATCCTCGGAAGTGTTTTGGAATTACAGATATAAGCAGGATAAGAAAAAGGGTTGAAACATAGTTGTTTCAACCCTTTTTTATGGATACAGAATCTATCAATTATTCCATAGCTGCTTTTAATGCGGCGTCTAAATCCTCTAAGATATCATCGATGTTCTCCAGACCAACAGAGAAACGAACCATACCAGCATCAATACCAGCTGCAACAAGCTGCTCGTCGGATAACTGGCGATGTGTTTCACTTGCTGGATGCAGGACACAGGTACGGATATCTGCAACATGCACTTCGTTGGAGGCAAGCTTTAATGAATCCATGAATTTTGCCGCAGCCGGACGTCCGCCCTTGATGATAAAGGAGATAACACCGCAGGATTTGCCACCGAGATATTTTTCTGCAAGTGCATGGTTTGGATCAGAAGGAAGTGCTGGACAACTGACACTGACAACTGCGTCACTCTTTTCAAGGTATTCTGCAACTGCCATTGCATTTTCTGTATACTGCTTCATACGAACTGGAAGAGTCTCTAATCCGAGATTCAACAGGAATGCAGAATGTGCGGCTGGATATACACCGAAGTCACGCATGAGCTGCATTCTTGCCTTGACGATATATGCCATATTGCCATAAGATTTTGTATAGCAGGTTCCATGGTAGGATTCGTCAGGCTCGACAAGCTCTGGGAACTTGCCATTATCCCAGTTGAACTTGCCGCTGTCTACGATGACACCGCCGATCTGAACGGCATGTCCATCCATATATTTACTTGTGGAATGTACGACGATATCAGCACCGAAGTCAAAAGGTTTACAGAGAATCGGAGTTGCAAATGTGTTGTCTACGATCAATGGAACTCCCATTGCATGTGCAATATTTGCGAAACGCTCAATATCAAATACAGTCAGCGCCGGGTTTGCGATTGTCTCGCCAAACACGAGCTTTGTATTCTCTTTAAAACAGGCCTTGATCTCATCGTCAGACATATTTTTATCCACGTAGATACATTCAATGCCAAGCTTCTTCAAAGTGAAAGAGAACAGATTGATCGTGCCGCCGTAGATTTCAGGGGTACTGATGATGCTGTCACCAGCCTGACAGATATTTAAGATGGAAAGCAAGGTAGCTGCCTGTCCGGAAGTGGTACACATGGCACCGACACCACCTTCCAGGGCTGCAATTTTCTCCTCGACTGCCATGACTGTTGGATTGGCAAAACGGGAATAACAGAGTCCTTTTGTTGGATCATCAAAGATGCCGGCAACTTCTGCGGCAGATTCGTACACATACGTTGTACTTTGGACGATAGGCAGAACACGAGGCTCGCCATTCTTTGGTGTATAGCCTGCATGCAGGCATTTTGTTTCATCTTTCATTGTAATAAAACCCTCCTATGGTATATAGTAGTTACTATGATTTAATGTAACATAAATACTATATTAATACAACAGTCGGGTGTAAGCGAGAGCTTTGCATGTTATTTCGCGAAATAACGACGAAAAAAATGAGAAATTCTGAAAAAATTGCTTGCAAAATAAAATTCCGTATGGTAATATCTAACTCTGTGATATATTTTTATATTCCTTGCTTCCGACCAGTTCGGAGGCCAATAGACCATAAGGAGGTGCAATAACATGAACAAGTATGAATTGGCGTTGGTTGTTAGCGCAAAGATTGATGATGACGCAAGAACTGCTGTTGTAGATAAGGCTAAGGCTATTATCGAGAAGGCAGGCGGCACAATCACAAACGTTGACGAAAAAGGCAAGCTGAGATTAGCATACGAGATTCAGAAGATGAAGGAAGGTTTCTACTACTTCATTCAGTTTGATGCAAACGCTGAAGCTCCAGCTCAGATCGAAGCAAGTGTTCGTATTATGGAATCTGTTCTCAGATATCTTTGTGTTAGACAGGACGCAGAGTAATAGTTAGGAGGATTTCCGATGAACAAAGTAATTTTGATGGGTCGTTTAACTCGTGATCCGGAAGTTAGATATTCACAGGCTGCAGAGCCTTTAGCAATCGCAAGATATACACTTGCAGTTGACCGTAGATTCCAGAGAAGAGACAATTCTGGAAATGAGCAGACAGCAGATTTTATCTCCTGTGTTGCATTTGGCAGAAACGGAGAGTTTGCTGAGAAGTATTTGAAGCAGGGTACAAAGATTGCGATTACAGGTCGTATTCAGACAGGCAGCTATACCAATAAGGACGGCAATAAAGTTTATACAACAGAAGTTGTCGTAGAAGAGCAGGAGTTTGCAGAGAGCAAGAATGCATCTGGAAACAACGGCGGTGGATATCAGCAGGAAGACAGACCGGCACCTGGTAATGCCAGTGCAGATGGATTCATGGATATTCCAACAGGATTGACAGGCAACGATTTACCATTTAAGTAAGGAAATTAAATGGAGGTAATTAGTAATGGCTTACAATAAGACAGAGAAGAGCGATCGTCCAGACGCTCCTATGAAGAGAAGACCAATTCGTAGAAGAAAAAAGGTCTGTGTATTCTGTGCAGAGAAGAATGCAGTAATTGATTACAAGGATACAAACAAGCTTAAGAGATACATCTCTGAAAGAGGTAAGATTCTTCCTAGAAGAATTACTGGTAACTGTGCAAAGCATCAGCGTGCACTTACAGTTGCAATCAAGAGAGCAAGACACGTAGCTCTTATCCCTTACGTTGTAGAGTAAGAAGAACGTATAAAACTCCAATTTGCGGATTTCCGCAGATTGGAGTTCTTTTTTGTCATAATATATACGAATTGATACAAATTAGATACATTTTCATGGTAAGATAAGAACAGTAAAATAAAGGATACTGTGAGGAGATTGTGGTGAGAAAGATAAGAAAAAGACGAATGGCAGCCGTGATGGTACTCTGTGTGGGACTGCTCAGCGGATGTGCCGGCAAAACCCAGACGGATGATCTTGTGATCACGATACCGGAATATGAGAAAATTACATACACAACCGAGCCAGTCGTGCATGGAGACATTGCGCCGGTGCTCGATCTGCGATTGAAATCAGAACAGTTTGAACGGAAAGAATACTATCCTGATCATGATGAGATGGAGGTTGATCAGGTATTTGTCCATGTTGGAGATGTCGTGCAAAATGGAGACACACTTGTCACCTTCTCTTCGGAGGATATAACGGAGGAACGAAGACAGTATGAAAACCGTGTGGAAGAGGATGCGCTTCTGATCGACCATTATACGAAGCTGGATGCAATTAATCAGACAGATGAACACCAGGAGAGTATCGAGCAGTTAAAGAAAGACCAGGAGATTGCAGGACTGTACATCAAAGATCTGGACGCAAGACTGGAAGCTTATACGATTAAGGCAGAGGGAAGCGGCATTGTGAGCAGCCTGTCGGATATGCTTGATTATGGAACCGTGTATGCCGGAGATGCAGTTGTAACGATCCTGTATGGCTCGGACAATTATACTACGACGACAGAGGATGATTATGCGTTTGAGGTAGGACAGACATTTACGGCAACTTTTGGCGTTGGAAGCTATGAGGTCAGATTGACAGCGATTGATGTGCTGGCGTCGGATACGGATGCCGGGATGAAACGGCAGCTTACATTTACATTGGTTGACTCAGCGAAACGGCCAAGCTCGGATTCACTGAATCTGGAGATCGAGAAAAATGTGCTCAAGAATGTCCTGTATGTACCAGAGGATGCAATCGTGTATGTGGGAAATGACAATTACGTCTATGTGCTGGATGAAGACGGATTCCGACATGGCGTACAGGTGCAGACTGGGGCAACGATTGATGGCTATACAGTGATTGAAGATGGTTTAAAAGAGGGCGACAAGGTGGTGATTGCAAAATGAGAATCGGACAGAAACTAAAACGACAGCTGGGATTTTTGATGAGTGTACTCTGCGCGGTCTCTCTGGTTGCCTGTGGAACGAAATATGCAGATGCGCCAGCTTTGCTGGAACCGGTATCTGGAACGGAATCGTACCGGGAAGTATCTGTGGGAGATGTAGGCGATCTGAAAATCGCATATGGATCGATCGTGCCAACAGAACATGCGGTGTTCTGGACGACACAGGTCAGCGTGGCAGAAGTCCTTGTCGACGTTGGAGATTATGTGGAAGCTGGACAGGTGGTAGCTACTGCGGATCTGGAAGCGGCACAAAAGGCAAAACAGGATCTGGAAGAAGCCCGGAGTCTGCTCGTGCAAAAACGTGAGCTGGAGGTGCAGAAACAACAGCTCACGATACAGAAGCTGAATCTAAAACAGGTGGGAGAAAATCAACTGGGAGATTCTGACAGTGCTGCGAAAACAGGAAAAGAGATCGAGACGGAACAGGAAAATGCCAATTATGATGAACTGCTTTACAAGCACCAGCTTGCCGATTACGATGATCAGATTCAGAAGCAGCAGGAGATCATTGAAGATGGAACCCTCAAGGCAACTGCAAGCGGGTATGTTTCTTATGTGCGTCAGTTTACATATGGCAATCAGGTTACAAGCTCGATGAATGTTATCACGATTGCAGATTATGAGGATACATATATTCAGATACAGAATACAACGATCAAAGACAAGCTTCTGGAGAAATACGACCGTTATTATACGATACAGGATGGCGCGAAAATTTCGCTTCGGGAGTATGCCTATACAACACAGGAGCGCCTGACAGCTGAAAATCAGCAGAAATATCCGGCACTTCGAATGCAGTATGAGGATGCTCAAAAGAGCGCGCCAGTCGGTTCTGTAATCGCCGTTTATCTCGTCAGAGACCGCGTGGAAGATGTCCTGTATGTCGGAAACGATTCTATCTATGAGGACGATCAGGGATCATTTGTCTATGTAAAAAATGGGGAGCGGCGCGAACAGCGCTACATTGAGACAGGAGTCAGTGACACGGTAAATACAGAGGTGATATCCGGGCTTTCTGAGGGAGAAAAAGTGTATTATACATCAGAGGCTGCATGGCCGGATGCATATGAGGAATATACGGTAAGTGCTCCAACGAATTATGATTCGATGTTTTATACAAACCGCTATGCGATTGCAGATACGATGCGGATCAATTACACATCTCCATATGAAGGTACAATTCAGGAAATCTGTGTATCCAATGGAGATTATGTGCAAAAGGGCGATGTGTTACTCAAGGTTCGAACGAATGAAGGCAGCGCGAAGCTGGCGGAGATGCGGTCAGGAATTGAGGATATGAAAGAAAATCGCACGAAAGCAGTGCAGGCACATGAGAATACACTTCAGTCGCTGCAACAGGAAAAGCAGGCAGCGTTGACTGCCGGACAGACACCACTTGCAACCGGTACGGATGCACAGAAAGCAACCGACGGTGATGCAGAAGAACAGGCAAATCCGAATCTTTCATCTATGCTGGATGTCGATATTCAGATTGAGAATCTGGATTTTCAGATACAGACGCTGGATTATACATATCAGCTCAAGCAGTCAGAGGAAGCATATACGGAGGCAAGCTGTAACAATGACGGAACAGGTGTTATGTCAATCTGCGCTGAGCAGGAGGGCGAGGTGTTGGATTTCTGGAGAGACACCGGAGGCAAGCTGGAGCTTGACTCGGATATTCTGGCGATTGATACGCCGGTGAAGGAGAAATTGGCATTGTATGGTGGAAACAGCAAGGTTGCGAACGGGACACCTGTATCGGTGCAGGATGAGGAAAGTGGAAAGACGATACAGGGCATCATCTGTGGTTCTAACGGAATCACGGAAGGAACAAAGGAAGAGTATTATGTCACGACGGTAGGGAATCGTGTCTATATCACGCAGAGTCTGACGGACGACAGCCGGATGTACTATGTGAAATTAGACGGGAACGCATCCGTGGAGGATATGACCGGAAGTCAGATAATTTCCTATCCGCTGATTTCTTATTCGGATGTGTACACGATTCCGGCAGATGCGCTCTACACAGAGAAGGCGAACTCAGGCAAGGAGACATCCGGGGATTTCTATTATGTGTGGAAAATCGTAGATGGAAATATCGAGAAACAATATGTGGATGCAGCAATCTGCAACAGCGCACAGGATACATCCAAATATAAAAAGGGCGATGTAGTGGCATGTATATTTAATGGTATTTCGGAGGGAGATATACTGGCGGGACCAGTTTCAGAGGAAGAGGAGTAAAAGATGATACGGTTCGTTTTACAAAAAATTAAAAACAAAAAATGGTTGACGACCTGCCTGCTTCTGGGACTTGTCTTCCTTGTGGCGGCGGTTTCCTGTCAGCCAATGTTCAAGGCAGGCTCGCTCAACAAGATGCTGCTGGACAGCTTTCATAATGCAGGTGAGGAAGCAGAGGCATATCCGACGGTGATCGGAAGAACAGGTGCTTATGTGACGGAGAAACGTCAGACAGCTGCGGCTGTGCTCGACGGTGTGAAAGGGTATCAGCAGACATGGGAGAAATATCTTGGATCCATAAAGGCGGTGAATACGCAGACTATTCTGACGCTGGATGAACAGTCCGCACAGGGCGCGTATGGTGGAAAAGGAAAATATCTGAGGGTATCGTATATGCCGGATATGCTGGCACATACACAGGTGCTTGTCGGCGAGGACTACGATGCGTATGCTGAGAATCTGTATGGCTGTATGTTGTCCGAGAGTGTGATGGATGCCTGCGGCTTTACAGTCGGTGAGACATTGGAATTCCCACTTTGGACAGATGCAGACGGGGAAACGCTGAAGCTGCAGATCTGTGGTATCTTCAAGGAGACGGACAGCACAGACACCTTCTGGTATACAGCGCCGAATACGATGGAACAGGAGATGTTTGTAAGTGAGGAAACCTTTGATGCCATCGTGAAGCAGTTTGCACCGGAAAAGATCAACTATGCGACCAATGTGCTGCTTGATTATACGAAGATCAATCAGAAGAATGTAGCAGATGTGCAATATTATATCGAGCAATTTCATAAGGAGGATGAGAGCTTTACCGATTCGTTCCTGAATCTGCTCAAGCAGTACCAGAAGGACAAGAAAACGATAGATATCACGCTCTGGGTATTGGAGCTTCCGTTGCTTGGTCTGGTGCTTGCATTTATCTATATGGTGACTGGACAGATCATCGACACAGAACAGGGCGAGATCGCCATGATGCGGAGCCGGGGATACCGCCGCAGCCAGATTGTAGCGCTCTATGCGTTGCAGGCGTGTATTCTCTGTCTGGTGGCAATGCTGATTGGAACGCCACTTGGATATGGACTTTGTAAGCTGGCTGCATCGACCACAGATTTCCTGACATTCCATGCCGGGAATCTCTCGATGTATCATTTTACACCAGTGATGCTTGTCTATGGACTGGCGGCGTCTGCCGTTGGAATTCTGTTCATCCTGATTCCGGTCGTGATTCATTCCGGGGTATCGATTGTACAGCAAAAATCTGATCAGAAGATCAACAAGAAGATGTTCTGGGAAAAATATTTTCTGGATATCGTGTTGCTTGGCGTTTCAATCTATCTGCTTCACAATTTCAATCAGGAGATTGATAAGATCCGTGCACGGGCACTGCTTGGGACGAAGATGGATCCGTTGATCTTCTTGGATTCTGTATTGTTTATCGTGGCGATGGGACTTGTTGTACTGCGGTTGTTGCATTATCTTGTGCAGCTTGTCTATCATATCGGCAGAAAAAAGTGGCGTCCGGCAGTGTACGCGTCGTTCTTGCAGATCACGCGGAACTTCCGCAAGCAGGGATTTATCTCGGTATTTTTGATTCTGACCGTGGCAATGGGACTGTTCAATGCCAATGCGGCGCGCACGATCAACCAGAACTATGAAAACCGGATCCGCTATGCAGATGGAGCCGATATCCGTTTGCAGGAGACATGGAAGATGCAGGCATTTTATGTGTCTGCCAATGATATCGACTATAACTATGTGGAGCCGGATCCGGTCAAATATGACGAGCCGGTCAAGCAGGGACTTTGCACGAGCATGGCAAAGGTAATCCGAACCAACAATATATCGGTGAGCCGGGGAAAAACGAAGATTGCTAACTGTGAGTTCATGGGAATCCATACAAAAGATTTTGGTGAGACTGCGTATTTGCAGGAGGAACTAAACAGAGACGTTCATTGGTATACATATTTAAATGAACTGGCCCAGCAGGAAAATGGTGTGATTCTGTCGAAGAATCTGGCAGCGGCACTGGAGGTCAAAGTGGGGGATGTTGTGGATTGTTCCAGATATGGGGATTCCGTGATGAAGAAGGAGACGGTGCGCGGTACGATCAGCGGAAAGGTTGTAGCGGTTGTAGATGCGTGGCCGGGTTTTGTACAGTATACATATGAGGATGGAGAAGAAACCGAGCATTATCTGATCGTCGCAAACTATGCGAAAACGGTGCAGAGCTTCAAGATTTCTCCATATGAGATATGGTACAAGCTGGCAGATGGCGTGGACAGTGATGCGGTACGGGCTGTGATCGACGCGAGTGGAACGAAGTTGTCGGCATATACCGCTTTGGACCGGGATATTGATGCGATGAAGGAAACAGCGATGATACGGATTACAAACGGAATGTTCACTTTGAGCTTTGTCATTGCACTGATTCTATGTATGATTGGATTCTTGATTTACTGGATCTCATCGATCCGGCAGCGGGAATTGTTATTTGGTGTATATCGGGCGATGGGCTTAAGCGAGAAGGAGATAAACCGTATGCTTGTAAACGAGCATCTGTTTTCCACATTGCCATCGATTCTGGCAGGTGGTGCCTGCGGCGGTGTGGCGACATATCTGTTTGTGCGGTTATTTGGCGTGATCTATCTGCCGCAGAAACATAACTTAAGCATCTATGTCTATCTCGACCAGATGGATGTGTTGAAGCTTGTCGCGGTGCTTCTGGTTATGATTTTGCTGTGTATCGTGATCCTGCGGCGGCTGGTACGGAGTCTGAATATCACGCAGGCATTGAAATTAGGAGAGGAGTAGGAGTTTCGCTTATGAATATCATTGAAGCAAGAAATATTACACGGATGTTCCCGGTTGGTGACGGCGAATTCTACGCCTTGAAGCATGTCGATATTGATATACCGGCAGGGAAACTTACGATATTGAAGGGACGTTCTGGAAGTGGAAAGACCACATTGATGAATATATTAAGTGCCCTGGATGCACCGACAGAGGGGGATGTCAGTTTCGATGGACAGGTGTATTCGGAGATGGAAGATGCACAGAAGGAACAACTGCGAAGAAAAGAAATTGGGTTTGTCTTTCAGGCAGTTGCGTTGATCCCGATTATGAATGCATATGAGAATGTGGATTTTGCAATGCGGCTGGCAGAACCGGAGCTGACCGCGAAGGAGGTTGACGAACGAATCAGGGAGACACTTGCCTTGGTCGGAATGGAAGAGCGTATGCGGCATATGCCGGGACAGATGTCCGGTGGAGAGCAACAGCGGGTCGCAATCGCGCGGGCAGTGGCACACCGGCCGAAGGTTGTGTTTGCAGATGAACCGACCGGAGCGCTGGATACCGAGTCTGGACTTCGGGTCATGCAGTTGTTCCGAAACCTGATCGAGAAAGAAAGCGTGACGATCGTTATGACAACACATGATCCAAACCTGATGGAGCTTGGCGATGTTGTCTATGAGTTGGAGGATGGTGAGATTATTGACAGACAAATACGAGAATGATACATTGGAAGATAGGAAAAACGACATGGCGGAGGTGGCAGATCTGGCGGAAACTGCCCCTCTGATCGTCTGCGATTCTCTCGTGAAGATCTATAAGACAAAAGAGGTTGAGGTGCTTGCTTTGCAGGGACTTGACCTGACGGTCAACCGCGGGGAGCTGATGGCAATCATCGGGAAGAGTGGAAGCGGAAAAAGTACGCTTATGAATATCGTTGGAGGTCTGGAAGTGCCATCCGCCGGACGGATTATCGTGGATGGGCAGAATCTGGCGGAATTTACAGAGCGTCAGATGGTGCAGTACCGGAAGAAACAGATTGGGTTTGTATGGCAGAAGAGCGGACGGAATCTGTTTCCGTATCTGACTTCGCTGGAAAATATTGAGGCACCAATGCTTGCAATCCATAAAAGCGCGAAGAAACGGCGGGAGAAGGCAGAGGAATTGCTGGCGTTAGTTGGCATGGAGCATAAACGGGATTCTTACCCGGCACAGATGTCTGGTGGAGAACAGCAGAGAGTGGCAATCGCAGTCGCGCTTGCAAACGAGCCGGAAATCCTGCTCGCCGATGAGCCGACCGGAGCGGTTGATACAAAGACTTCTTCGAACATTCAGGATCTGTTCCGGAAGTTAAACCGGGAGCTTGGACTTACGATCATCATAGTCACGCATGATATGAAACTTGCACATAAGGTAGACCGTGTTGTCATGATTTCGGATGGCAAGATCAGTACAGAGAAGATCCTGAAACAGCATTACCGGGATATGCTGGATCAGTTGGAATCACCGGATATGACGGATGAGACACATGAGGAATATTCCGTGCTGGATAAGGCACATCGTGTGCAGCTGAGCGATGATATGCTTGCGGCAGCAGGCATTGATACGAACAAGGTCAAGGTGCGCATCGAGGATGGACGCGTCGTGATCGAGGCGGAGGAAAAGAAGGAATGATTAAGATACTGGTAGTGGAGGATGAACGCGCGATTTCGGATCTCATTCGGATGAATCTGGAGGATGCCGGATATGCCTGCACCTGTGTATATGATGGTATGGCGGCAGCGGATCAGATAGAGACACAGACGTTTGATCTGGTTTTACTGGATATCATGCTGCCGAAGGTAAATGGGTATGAACTGTTAGAATATATCAAGCCGACGGGAACGCCGGTGATCTTCCTGACGGCAAAGGCAGGACTGGACGATCGTGTCAGGGGATTAAATCTCGGTGCTGAGGATTATATCGTGAAACCGTTTGAGATCGTGGAGCTGATCGCACGTGTACAGGTTGTGCTACGGCGGTTTCATAAGGATGCGACAAAGCTTGTGTATGGCAATCTTGTCATCAATACGGACAATCGTACAGTACTGCGGGATGGCGTGCCAGTCGAGTTGACACCGAAAGAGTTTATGCTGTTAGAGATATTTGTACGCAACAGAAATATTACCCTGTTTCGGGACAAAATCTACGAGCTTGTCTGGGAAAATGACAACTACGGTGATACGCGTACCCTCGATCTGCATGTACAGCGTCTCCGTAAGAAACTTGGTCTGACCGATAAGCTGAGGACGATTTACAAAGTTGGATATCGGCTGGAAGATTAAAGGAATAGAGAAAATTCGTGAAGTTTCGTTATAAAGTTGTAATTATCAATATCATATTATTATCGCTTGGAATTGGAACCGTCGGATTCTTTATGATCCGGCGGAATTTCCAGCTTGCGCTTGATGCACAGATCAAAACCTCGATCGAGGAGAACAATCTGCTGCAATCCACGATCGAGTATCGTTTGCTCGATACGATCAATTCATCCCCATCGAATCTTGTATATCAGATGAAGAATTTAAGTGCCGATGTTGTAGGTAAGATGGGTGGAAACAACAAAGGTGTCTATGTGTTCTACGATGGTGCGGAGGTTGTGCATTCTGCGTCAGACGACAATAAACTTGCCTGCCCGGAGGAGCTGTGGAGTACCGCAGTGATCGGGCAGAAGCAGTACATGATTACAAAGGAAGCCGGGCGGTATTATCTGTTTTCCTGTTCGACAAGTCTGGTTCAGGACAAAATGATGAATATTATCAATGCGCGGGATATCACCGAGACATATCAACTCGTGGAAACGCAGAGACGGTATTTTGTGCTGCTTTTAGGTATTGTCGTGCTTTGCTGTACGGTTGCAGTGTTTGTGATTACCTATCTTCTGACGAAGCCTTTGGAGACGCTGAACCGGGCGTCGAAAAAGTTTGGAGAGGGCGATTACGAGAGCCGCGTGCATCTGCGTAGTCATGATGAAGTAGGTACACTGGCACAGACCTACAACCAGATGGCGGATGCAGTGTGTGAGCATATGGATGAACTGCAGGGAATGGTGACACGGCAGGAACAGTTCGTGGCAGATTTCACGCATGAGGTCAAAACGCCGATGACAACGATCATCGGGTATGCGGACATGCTGCGTTCCAAGGAGATGAAAAGGGAGAATCAGGTGCTTGCGGCATCGTATATTTTCCATGAAGGAAAACGTCTTGAGGCAATGTCGATGAAGCTGTTTGATTTTATTTACACGAAACACAGAAAGATTGAGTTTCAACCGATCTCGGTTGTGAACTTCATGCAGGAGGTTACGGAGAGTGTGACGCCGATCCTGGCGCAGAAGAACCAGACGCTTGTCTGTACGACGGTGGAAGCGAGGATTGAGGGAGACAGCAATCTTTTGAAATCCGCATTTATCAATATTATAGACAACGCCAGAAAGGCGTCAGAGCAAGGAAGTGAGATTCGGTTCTTTGCGAAGCAGACGGACGATGGCGTGCAGATTGGCGTGCAGGATTTTGGTGTTGGTATCAGTGAAGAACATTTACAAAGAATCTTCGATGAGTTTTATATGGTAGATAAATCGCGTTCACGGAAAGAGGGCGGTGCGGGACTTGGACTTTCGCTTGCGGCATCTATTGTGGAAAGCCATGGGGAGAAGCTGGAGATCGAAAGTACAGTTGGAGAAGGCACAACAATGTGGGTGGTATTTCATGAAAAAAATCTTACAGAACAATAAAATACGCGTCGGACTGTTATTTGTCTGTTGTGCGCTGATCGTCGTGCTAAGCATCGTAGCACCGAAATATCTGCTTGCACGGACGCTTACGGAACAGACAAATCACGTCGAGGTGGCACCGGAGGAATATTATCTGGAAGCGGGAACGATGATGTCACGCAATACATCCTCAAATCTCTCGGCTGTCGACCGGATCAAGCTGATCTCCGGCACATGGGACAGTAACATGACAAAATGCGATATCACAGAGGGCTTTCTGGATGAAGTCGAAGCGGTGGAACTTGCGAAGAAGCAGTTGGATGTCTATTACAAGCAGGGTGTGTATCCGTATTCCGTTCAGATCCAGTATGACAATCTGTATTCATATTCGTCAGAACTTTACTGCTACACGGACACCAGCTTTGATACCTATGCGGCATATCTCTGGAAGATCACATTTACGAAGTATGATAACAGCGTGGAGAATATCGTTTATATGACAGAGAGTGGGACAATCCTGCTTGCATGGACAAACAACACGAAGTTTGCGCAGACAACAACACTTCTGGACTTCTATGAAAATGTGCAGATACGGGATGTCCTTGGGGAAAATAAGCTGTACACGGCGAGTGCGATGAAGTATATGCCAGTTGCGTCTGTGACGATTCCTTACCCGGACGCAGAGGAGATAAAAGAAATTAAAAATGGAGCATTGATTACACTCCGGGTATCTGGCGACTTAGAGAACCTACAGGCATTGCAATATACGACGGAGCATGGACAGGGAATCGTCCTGATGCCATTACAGAACAACAAATGATATATTTTCTCATATATAATTCTTGATTTTCAAAATAAGTTCCTGTATGATGCATATAGTTAGTTAAAACTAACTTATATGCATCAAGGTGAGGAAACGATATGCCGATACAGGAACTGGTTCAAATCAAACAATCAAACGATCTCGAAAAAAACACAGCCGTGATGATGGCGGTCAATTGTGCACCGGTGATCAAGGGAAGCAAGGCTTCGAATCTGATCACAGTGACAATGCAGGAGTTTTACATGATCCGGAAGCTTGTGCGGGGAACCGGGATTTCTTATCATCTTCTAAAAATCAAAGCGAATAAATTCATGTTATTTTTGTATCGGAGAGAAGCACTCAAACGCTACATTCTATCTGAGAAGGTACAGAAATTTCTGCGTGGTTATGGCTATCCGGCAGATGATTTTTCTGCGATGCTGCATAGACTGTTTTCGCGTGTGGAACAGTATAGCAGAGGAGAGATTGCATATCCACATGAGATGGGAGCTTTCCTGGAGTATCCGATCGAGGACATATTAGGATTTATGGAGAATGATGGAGAGAATTTTTCCTTTTACGGATATTGGAAGGTTTATCACAATGAGCAGGAGATGACACAGTTGTTTCAGCGTTTTGACGAGGAACGGGAGCATGTGCTGCAGGAGATTCTGGAGGGCAAGACAATCCGGGAGATCGCAGTCTGAGCTGTGACTTGCAAAACGCCAAATATATAACAAAAAGAAAGGGATAAGTTATGAGCAAAGTAAGTATTGTATATTGGAGCGGAACAGGAAATACAGCCATGATGGCAGGCAGTATCGCAGACGGTGTAGCAGCCGCAGGCGGTGAGGCAGAGCTGATCACGGTAGATGAGGCAAGTGTTGATGCATTAAAGGATGCATCTGTGATTGCACTTGGCTGCCCATCTATGGGTGCAGAGCAGCTCGAAGAGACACAGATGGAGCCATTTATGTGTGAGCTTGATGGCGTGATCGCTGGAAAGCAGATTGCACTGTTTGGCTCTTACGGCTGGGGCAACCAGGAGTGGATGCGTGACTGGGAGGATCGTATCGTTGCAGATGGCGCAACTGTTGTAAATGGCGAGGGTATCGCAGTAAACGGAACACCTGGTCCGGACGCAGAGGATGAACTGAAGGCACTTGGTCAGACACTCGCAAGTCTGTAATAATTGCGATTATTTAATATTTATCTGGAATAGATACAAATTTGATACATTCCTATGCTACACTGAAACCATCAAATCAGAAGGGGGAGGAATCCGAGATGAAACGATGGATAAAAGTGCTATGCATAGGAATGTTTTTTTCGCTATTGACAGGATGCGGAAAAGGCAGAGGTGATGTTGCCTCAGATTATCAGAAAAATGCTGAGGGAGGTACATTTGAGGCGGGAGAGCCATCGAATATCAGCTATCAGGTTGCCGGAAATAACAATGTGACATTTACGGTCGATGCCGATGTGACAGGAGGCGAGCGGCTCTCCGGCAGCCGATGCTATGGAGTAAAAACACAGGTGTTTGATGATTCCTATGTGGAATCTAAGGTATATCCGGTGTTTGATGCGGGAACGGCACAGTCAGTAAAACCATATATGGTATGTACGGATCAGGAGATGGATGACCGAAGAGATGCTCTTTGGGCAGAGATAGATAAGGTGTATGAACAATCGGCATCCCAGACGGATGCTGTCTCTGAGATCTGGAAGGATGGATTTTTTGCAGATATGAGTGAGTTGAATTGCAGTATGGACACGAAGGGACAGGCGACGCATACAATTTTGACAGGGGAAGAAAAAGTGGATCCGAGGATACCGGTTACAGCAACCAACCAGAAAACGTATAGCTATGTCGATGCAGAAGGTAAGAATATCTGCCGGGCAAGAGTGGATGGAGAAATCGGTGGTCTGCCGTATGTATATGAAACGTATTATCAGGAGGCTTCAGACAGTGTAGAAAATGTAAACTGGGTTACCTTATATATGCGGTACGACAGATATCGGAAGCAGATTCTTGCGCGGCCGAAGGAGGACGGGGATGAAATCCCGGATCTGGGTGAGGCGGATGCACAGGCGGTGGCAGATGCATTTTTACAGAAGCTTGGATATGGAGACTTTGTATGTTGTGGAACGGAGATTGGTGCTTACAGGGAAAGGGAGGAAGATCCGTATGCGATGGGAACTAATCTGATCGATCGTTGGTATTGCTTTTCCTATAGCCGGAAGATGGATGGGATTTCTGCAGCGGTTACAGCAGGTGTCAATGATTTACGGTTTGGCGTATCGGGGGAGCTGACCGCTCCGCAGGAGACCATCGATGTTACGGTGGATGTACAGGGCGTTGCGACTGTGAAGATACAGACAAATCAATATGAATTAGAGGAAGAAGGAACCGGTATTACGTCTTATCTTACCTTTGAGCAGGTGGATGCAGCCGCTCAGAAATATATGAGTGAATATAAACAACCGGACTATATCACGAAGAATGTGACACAGGCGATCACCATAACACATGTAAAGCTAAATTATGCTTATGTGCGTTATACAGATGGAAACTACAATATGATCCCTGTGTGGGCATACTATGGATATCAGTTTGAACAAAATCCATATCAAGAAAGATACAGTGGAGATGCTTCACCGCGGGAATGTTTCCTGTTTGGAGTCAGTGCGGTGGATGGACAGATTATCGAGGGCGTGTATTCCAAGGTTGTAGCAAATCCGTTTGATCTATAAAAAGGGGAGGATAGTATCATGAGACGATGGAATAAAGTGATCTTCTTAGGGGTAACATGTCTGGCGCTTGCCGGCTGCGGAAAAGACCGGGGCGATGAACTGGCGAAGGACTACCAGAAGAACGACGAGCTGGCGAGTGATACATCTGCAGATGCAGATATTACAGGACATCTGACCTATGAGCTTATCAGTGATTCCGGAATCACATTCACGGTGGATGCCGATGCGACAGGCGGTGGAAAGCTTGCAGAAAGTCACTGCTATGGGGCAAAACCTGTGGAAGTGGATGAGGCATATCTAAAGGAGCATGTCTATACAATATTTGACGAGGGGACTTTGCAGCAGGTCAAACCGTATGAGGTGTGCAGTCAGCAGGAGCTTGCAAACAGACAGAATCAATTACTTCAAAGACAGCAGGAATTACAGTTACAGACAGATACGGAGAACAGTTCCGTTCATGCAATATGGGAAAATGGTATTCAGTCGGATTTGGAAACGGAGGACTGGCTTGCAGATCAACGGGATGAGTCAATGGTCACAGAGGAAACAGGAAAGGCTATTTATACATATGAGATTGCAGATGGAATCACGACGAGTCTTGCTCGCGTGGATGGTGAAATCGATGAGATCCCGTATGTATATACATGTGCATATTATGACTCGAATGCATATCCTTATTCCCGCATGCGTTACATGCGGTATGATATGTATTCGTATGAAGCGAAAATTACAGTGCGGCCGAAAACAGAGGAAGATGCTGTGGAGGGGCTGGATATAAGAGAGGCGGAGGCAAAGGCCGATGAGTTTCTTGCAAAACTTGGATATGACGATTTCACATGCTTTGAAACCGGTATTGGAGCAAAACTCGTTGCAAATGAAGATGCCGCATCTATGAATCCGAGTACGTTGAACGATTGTGCGTACTGCTTTAGTTACACTCGTACGAGGGATGGAATTCCGGTAGCTGGGACACCCGGTGCATATAATTTTACATTTGGAATTGCCAATCAACTGCCGGCTTCGGAAGAGGTGATCACGGTTGCGGTAGATGTTGACGGCGTGGCTGTGGCAGATATACAGTCAGCGCCATATGACGTGGAAGAGACCGGAATCGGAATTGAAAGTGTTCTTACCCTGGAACAGGTGGATGCAGCGGCGCAGAACTATATGCAGAAATTTGAAAAGACGAATGCCTATGCAGATGTCCATAAGATAATGATAGACCGGGTGGAGCTAAATTATGTCTATGTGTGTTATACGGATGGAAAATGTAATGTGATTCCGATATGGGCGTATTATGGATCTACGAGAGAAGGGGGAAAAGAGCGATATCTGTTTGGAGTCAGTGCCGTGGACGGTCAGATCGTGGAAGGGCAGTATATGTATTATTTAGATCTTACATTCACAGTATAATGAAGCCGGCTGTTTATTTATTTGACGGATAAATAGACGATATCGAGATTCTATTGGAGAGTGCGTTGCACTCTCCTTTTTTTTATGGTAAAATTTCAGTGGTTTAGTTTGGAAAAACGAGTAAAATATAAAATAAACGAAAAAAAGATGGAAGGTGAGCATATGCGTCTTCATTTTACGAAGATGGAAGGGCTTGGCAATGACTATGTCTATGTCAATTGTTTCAAGGAAAAAGTAGAGCATCCGTCGGAGCTTGCAGTGCGGGTATCAGACCGGCATTTCGGAATTGGCTCAGATGGACTGATCCTGATCAAGCCGTCGGAGGTGGCGGATTTCAAGATGGATATGTACAATGCGGACGGCACGCAGAGTGAGATGTGTGGAAACGGTATCCGCTGCGTCGGAAAGTATGTGTATGATTATGGGCTGACGGATAAAACTTCCGTGTCCATCGAGACGCTGGCAGGTATTAAATATCTGGAGTTTACATTTGGCGATGAGGAGAAAAACGGACGGAAGACAGTAGAACTTGTGCGTGTCAATATGGGAGCCCCGATTCTTGCACCAGAGGACGTACCAGTGGATCTGCCGGATGCAGGGGATATCGTGCAGGATTATCCAATCATGGTAGCGGGAAAAGAATACCGCATTACCTGCGTATCCATGGGTAACCCACATTGTGTGAGCTTCGTGGACGACGTCGACAACTTCCCGTTGGAGGAAGTAGGACCGCTGTTCGAGAACAATCCAATCTTTCCGCGTCGTGTCAATGCAGAGTTTGTCGAGCTAGTCAGCCCGACGTATGCGAAGATGCGTGTATGGGAGCGTGGAACCGGCGAGACACTTGCCTGTGGAACCGGTACCTGTGCGACTGCCGTTGCCTGCATCTTAAATGGCAAGACAGAAGATGAAGTGACAGTGAAGCTGCTTGGCGGCGAGCTTATCATCCGCTGGGACCGCGACGCGAATATCATCTACATGACAGGCCCTGCCAAGGTCGTCTTCGATGGTGAAATTGAAGTATAGGGATTATAATCCAGACAAGGCAGAGTTTACGAAAACATATATTTTGTTTGCAAAATCGGATAGAATATAATGGAGACTGATTAGAAATTTATAATATTATATTTTAGAGAAAATGTTAATAGAGTTGACCGAATTTATCAATTCTCAAGCAGACCATTGAAACACGCTGGTACTTAATGAGTGCCGGCTTGTCTGGCACGAGTTTAGTACCACTGCGTGTTGAACTGAGCGAGAGCGCGTCTGCGGAGAATTGTATAATCCGGGCAACTCGTATAAGAATATGTATATTGTACAATTTAGGAGGAAAAAGACATGTTTAAAGTAAACGACAACTATTTGAAACTTCCGGGAAGTTACCTCTTCTCAACCATCGGCAAGAAAGTACGTGCGTATCAGGCGGCAAATCCTGACAAGGAGATCATCCGTCTTGGTATCGGTGATGTAACCCAGCCACTCGCACCGGCAATCATCGACCGTCTGCATGAGGCAGTATCCGAGATGGGCGTGCAGGAGACATTTAAGGGCTATGCACCTGACCTTGGTTATGAGTTTTTGCGTAGTGCGATCGTAAAGAACGATTACAATGCACGCGGTGTTGACATCGCAATCGACGAAGTATTTGTCAGTGACGGTGCAAAATGTGATTCCGGAAATATTCAGGAGATCTTTTCCCTTGACAATAAGATCGCTGTCTGCGATCCGGTATATCCTGTCTATGTAGATTCCAATGTTATGGCAGGAAGAACCGGAACGTATGATGCAGCAACCGGACTTTGGAGCGATGTAATCTACATGCCATGTAAGGAAGAAAACGGATTCGCCCCGGAGCTTCCGGAGGAGACACCGGATATCATCTATCTGTGCTTCCCGAACAACCCGACCGGTGCAACGATCACGAAGGATCAGTTGCAGAAATGGGTAGATTACGCAAACGAAAAGCATGCAGTGATCATCTACGATGCTGCATATGAGGCATATATCAGTGAGCCGGATGTACCACATACCATCTATGAGTGTGACGGTGCAAAGACATGTGCAATCGAGCTTCGAAGCTTCTCGAAGAATGCCGGATTTACCGGAACAAGACTTGGATTTACAGTGATTCCAAAGGAGTTAAAATCCGCAGATGGTGTTGCCTTGAATCCACTTTGGGCAAGACGCCATGGAACAAAATACAACGGTGCTCCGTATATTGTGCAGGCGGCCGGAGAAGCAGTGTACTCTGAGGCAGGAAAGAAGCAGACCGGCGAGCAGATCGCATACTATATGAAGAATGCGAAATATATTTTTGATGGATTGAAAAATGCCGGATATTCGGTATCCGGGGGAGTCAATGCCCCTTATATTTGGCTGAAGACACCAGACGGTATGAGTTCCTGGGAGTTCTTTGACTATCTGTTAGAGAAGGCAAATGTCGTTGGTACACCGGGTTCGGGATTTGGACCAAGCGGCGAAGGATATTTCCGTCTGACTGCATTTGGAACCTATGAGAATACGGTTAAGGCAATCGACCGGATGAAGGCGCTGTAACAGGTTGTTGGTATGACAGAGAATGTTTATAAGCTTGTTATGTTAGGGCTTGTAACTGGATCGTGGCTGTTTTTAAGCTCCATGTTCCTGCTGAAACGGAAACCGAGATCGTTTCTGTTTCATGCAGGCATGTGGGCTGTGTTGATGGTATATTTTATACTGTATGAGTTTTTGATGAGTTATCACGGTGAGGTAGCGTGGTTTCCGGCAGGACTCGTGGAGATTGCAGTCATGATGACGGTTGTTGCCGTGAATAACGAGGGAAATCTATGGAGAAACTTCTGCATCGTTGTGTTACAACAGGGTGTTGGAAGTCTGTTTTTTACAATGGCGGCGCTGCCATTTCCGAAGCTGCAGGAGTACCAGCTGAGTATTATCGGATTCCAGCCACTTCCAATATCTGTTACGAACTTTTTGATTTTGGGGTTGATGAATGTGTGCTGTGTCATTGCAACACTTATTCTGAAATTCATTTTCCGGAAGGAATATACCGGGGATGGACGTCTGTACCGGAATATCATGATCGGGTATATTCTGATCGCGTACGTATCCCTTGCTTCGCGCTGGAAGCTGATTGATCGGATACGACAGGGCGATGTGGAAATCAGTAATTTTGTTGTTTTGTATGTGGTGTGGATCATAGGAATTGTGATTTTATGCAATTATGTTCCGTATGTCTATAACCGGTCAGAAGCCAGATGGCAGAAAAAAGAACAGCAGATGCTGGCACAGATGCTGGCAGAGAGTGAACGCCACTATGAGCGGCTGGTAGAAGCACCGTTTGTCTATGGACAGACACTGAGTGGAAATGTGACGCTGGATGCAGTGGTGGCAGATTATACGAAGCGTGCGCAGGAACGAACGCTTTTGTTTGATGCTGTCGTAGAGCCGGTACATATATCGGATATGGCAGAGCTGGATGTGACGGTAATCGCCGATGCGATGTTAGAAACGGCATTTACACATGTCTCGACAGGTGCTGATGCGTTTGTACAGTTTACCGTGCGACAGAGAAAGGGCAGTTTGTTTCTGGATGTAGATTATATGACAGGAAAACGAATCCTGCGCAAGAAGGAACAGACGCTTGCAGAAGCCCTGATCAGAAAATATGAGGGCAGTAAACAGATCAGAAGAAAAGGAAAAGAACGGCAGATTTGTGTGCTGCTTCCAAATCAGGTACAGAAGGAAGAAACAAAGGGATAAATTGTGGGGGTACTATGGTAGAAGAATTATTTTCTGTGTTGGCACTGGGGCTAGAGATTTCCGTGTGGTTGTTTATAACGTGCATGGTTTTGATTAAGCGGAGACGGCGGAGCATATGGGTGCGTCTGCTGTCTCTGTTTATGATTGTCGGGTATTTTGAAATCTACGAAGTTTTGATGTTTTATCATGGAGAGAAGCTTTGGCTTTATAGCGGACTGACGGAAATCCTGATGCTGGCATTGTTAATTGTAATCAATAACGAAGGATGCTTCTGGCGCAATTACTGTATCTTGATTTTGGAGCAGGGCATGACCAGTCTGTTATTTTCCATTTTCGGTTACGCATCTCCAGATTTGAATGAAGATCTGACAAAATTAGTAAGCTTTACACCGGTTGCACCGGTTCGGGCATGCATTCTGGTGTTTGGAGTGATGTCACTGGCATTTATTCTCTCAGCACTCTTCTTAAAGAAAATGTTCAAGCAGGAGTATGAGGGAAGCGGGTATATCTACAAACGGATTGTATTTGGCTACACGTTTATCTCGTATGTGTCTCTGGCATCCCGCTGGAAGCTGATCGATCAGTTGCGGAAAAATACAATTGCAGGGTACGAGGTACTGGCACTGGGTATCGTGTGGGTTGTATCTTTGATTATGGTTTGTAATTATGTGCCATATGTGTATAATAAACTTGATATCGTATGGCGAAAACGGGAGCAGGAAACGCTGCAAAAATTACAGGCGGAAAGTCAGATGCATTATGCAGCACTTGCAAAACAGCCATTTGTCTATGGACAGAACCTGAGTGGCAATGTTACACTAGATGCAGTCGTGGCGGATTATGCGAAGCGTGCACAGGCACGTGCGCTGCTGTTTGAGGCAGTCGTGGAACCGCTGCAATGTACGGATAAGGCGGAACTGGATGTAACGGTAATTGTGGATACGATGCTGGAGACGGCATTTGCAGGAGTTGTTGAAGAGGCGGACGCATTTGTACAGCTTACAGTGAGTGAGCGGAAGGGCAGTTTGTTTCTGGATGTTGACTATGTGACGGGAAAACGAGTACCGCACAAAAAGGAACAGGCACTTGCGGATGCACTGATCGGCAAATATGATGGCAGTAAACAACTGCGGAAAAAGGGAAGAGAACGGCAGATCTGTGTGTTGCTTCCACAGTCTACGGTTCGCCGCTGAAAGAGAAATACGAAGGAACGGAACGATTATTACGATGAAGATTATTATATGTGATGATGAACGAATGGATGCCGAGCGCGCGAAAACAATATTACTTTCCTGCAAATGTGTTCAGGAGGAAGACATTACGATTCTTACACCACAGGAGATGCATCTGGGACTGGAGGTGCAGGATATAAAATGTGATATTGCGATTATGGATATCGAGTATGAAAACCGGCAGTTCAACGGGATTACATTAAGCAAAGAGTTAAATAAAAAGCTGCCGCTGTGCCAGATCATCTATCTGACATGGGTATTGGAATTTGCACCGGAAGTGTATGATACGATCCACTGCTATTTTGTGTTAAAGCAAAACGAGGAGAAGATGTTGCCGCGTGCGATGGAAAAGGCGATACAGATTTATTGTGATCAGGAAGACCATGAAATTATTGAACTTAGAAATCATGGAAAGATGATGTATATCCGGCAGGCAGATATTATATATGCCGAGAGACAGGATCGGATTGTGCAGATTCACACAGCACAGGGAACGTACCAATGTTATCAGTCATTGACGAAGATTATGAAACTTCTCGGAAGAAATTTCCTGCGCTGTCATGGCGGATATGTTGTGAATTATAATTATATTGATACTGTGATGCGGGAAAGCGTGATTTTGTCAAATGGTACGGAGATTCCGATTGGACGGACATACCGGACATCATTTCATGAACAGTACATGCGTATGGTAGAACAGCATGTGTAATACAGATACAGGGAGAAATGCAAATGGAAAAAACAGTGGGGATTGGACTGCTTGCCTTGCTGGTTGTGGGCGTTGCCTTTGTGCAGGTGCATTATTACCGGGAGCGGCAGCGGGCAAAGGCAGAGTGTGAACGGCTGGAGCAGAGCATCGGACAGATGCAGAAGCAATATGCCAATGTGGCAAAACAGAACCAGTCATATCGCCAGATGAATCATGAATTAAAAAAGTATCAGTGGCTTGTACAGGTTATGCGTGAGAATATGGGAACGGTCACGCATGGACAGTTGCTGGAGCTTGTATTGCAGAAGAAAATACAGGAAGCAGAGCATAAACAGATCACTTGTGATGTGCAGGGAACCTTAAATGGAAATCTGCGTATGGACGAGATGTCGCTGGTCAGCCTCGTGATGAATCTGCTGGACAATGCGATCGAAGCATGTGTGCAGACGGAGACCAGACAGATTCAGGTTGTGATCGCAGAAGATCCTGCGGCGCAGATGCTGGAATTGAAATTACAGAACTCAAAGAACAGCAGTCAGAAGCTGCATGCGAATGAAGCAGGAATGGGATATCAGACGACAAAAGAGGATCGCGGCTCGCATGGGTATGGAACACAGATCATCCAGCGGATCGTCGATGAAAATGGTGGTACGATTCGGTATGTGGATGCCGGGGATACCATGCAGATCACCTGCAGACTCTGTATGGAAGATAAAAAGCTTTTGAGCGAGGGATAACGTATGACACAGGATGAATTTAGCTGCCTCTATGAGGAGAATTCATTTACATGTATTATAAAAAAAGGGCTGGCGATGCTGGATGGTGACCGCATCCGAATCGAGCATATCGATAGCGATATGGAAGTTCTGACCATCCCGGATGAGCTTCCGGTTACGCTGTTTGATATACAGGGAAGAAGCTACACGCGCATCCTTCCAGTTTCCGAGCTTGGGAAAAAGGCGTGTTATGAGAAGAAAAATTTAAAGCAGGTGTGCCTTGGAAAAAATTTTCGATTTCTGGATGACTATGCGTTTGCACGCTGTGAACATCTGACAGAGGTCGTGGCAGAGGGCATCGATGGATTTGCTGACCTGCGTCTTGGCAATGGCGTGTTTGATGATTGTGGAAGCCTGGAGATTTTAGCACTCGACGGTGACCGGGAAGCGAAAATTGCAAGGCTGCTTGCAGCTGTACCACGGTTCCTGAAAGCGGAGGATCTGTTGACAGGCGGCGAGATCGGGACGGACGCATGGTATGAGCGTTGGGATTTTGCCCTGCGTGCCTTTTTGAAGGAAGACGATGTTGCGGGCTACATGCAGGCAGTGCTTTTTGGCAAGCGGAAGTTCGCAGACCGGGAAGCGTACATTGCCTATGTGCAGGAGGCAAAGCGCGCATTGTGCAGACTGCGGTTGGAATACGGAGAAGAATTGCAGGCATTTGCCCGGAAACAGTGTGAGGAGTATCTGGGAGAAATGCGGCAGGTATAACGGGTACGAAGAAACAATGATTTAGGAATTGTAAGATCTGGTTTTTATACAGGAAGGAAGATGGCATGTCTAAATTCACAAAGCAGGCGATCATGGATGGATTTATTGAATTGTCCAAGCAGATGCCGATCGATAAGATCACTGTAAAAAAAGTAACCGATTATATCGGAATTACACGGAATACATTTTACTATCACTATCAGGATATCTATGCACTGTTGGAGGAGATTGTTGTTACAAAGGCGAAGAAATTATTTGTCTTAGATGAGGACAATCTGGAGAACTCGTGGAAGAGTAACCTACGTTTCATGGGACAGTATGGAAAGAAGAACGAAAACTTTATAAGAAACCTCTACCAGTCAATGGGACGGGACTCGTTTGGTGACCAGCTGTTAGAAATCAGCTATGGCTCCATTTACCGGAGCGTGCAGGCGTACGCAGAAAAAGAGATGGTGCAAAATCCGGACATCACATACAAGGAACAGGCAATCAAGGATACATCTTATATACTCGCGAAGATGCTTTCGGAAAATGCAGTTGAATGGATACGCGGGCGTGTGGAACAGGATCCGGTCGCACTGATGGAGAAAGCGATAGCCGCGGTGGACGGCGTCGGACAGGTGCTGTTGAATAATTTGAACAAGAATTATAATAATAAATAAGCAGAGAAGAATCAGGAGGGTATATACATGGCAGGATCTCATATTGCAATCCCGACAATCTTGAAGATTGGGAGCGGAACACTTGGAAACGTAGGAAAATATCTGCAGTCAAGCGGATTTAAGAAAGCGGTTGTATTCTTTGGAAATGGACTTGTGGAGATGTTCGGAAAGACGGTAATGGATTCCCTTTCCGAGGCGGATATCGAGGTGCTTTCGTATTGTGAGCTTGACACAACGGATATCAAGGATATCATCGATCTGGCATTTACAATCGACGCGAAGACACAGGTGATCTTAGGCATCGGCGGCGGCAAGGTCATTGATGCCGGAAAATATGCCGCTTATCTGCGGAAGCTTCCGTTTATCAGCATGCCGACATCGGCATCGAGTGATGGATTTTCTTCGGCAAGTGCATCACTTCTGGTAAATGGCAAGCGTACGTCTGTGCCAGCACGCATGGCATATGGAATCGTGGTGGATACGGATGTATTGAAGTCCGCACCGACGAAGTTCTTATATTCCGGTATCGGTGATATGGTATCGAAGATCACAGCACTGTACGACTGGATTTTTGAGGCGGAGCATGGCGTGTCCGAGGTGAATGATTTCGCGGTAATGATTGCGAAGAAGGCGGTCAACAGCTTCGTGCGGACACCATTTGAGAGTATTCAGGATAACCTCTTCCTGAAGGAGCTGGTTGATTCGCTGGCGATGAGCGGAATTGCAAATGAGATCGCAGGTGGCAGTGCGCCGACGAGCGGTAGTGAGCATCTGATCTCCCATGCGCTGGATAAGCTGCTGGAGGTGCCACAGCTCCACGGTGTGCAGGTTGGAATCGCCACCTATGTGATGGCAGTTGTACAGGATCACCGGTATGTGCGTGTCAATAAGATCTTCGAGGATACCGGATTCTGGGATTTCGTATCGACACTTGGCTTGAATCGCGCAGACTACGAGTCGGCAATCGATATGGCACCGCAGATCAAGCCGAATCGTTACACATATCTGCATGAAGCAAAGTACCGGGAGAAGGCGAAACAGGTGCTTCGCGAAGATCCGGTGATGAAGCGGGTATTTGGTGAATAAGAACAATTAAAAAAAGTTGTGCAAATTAGGCGGAATGTGTAAAAAATATACACATTCCGTTTTTTGACACTTGTAGGAACTTGGAATATATGCGAAAATAACACAGTGCTTTTCTACTCGTATACCAATGTTAATTAGATGTATGCAGGGAGAACACAACAAAATTAGAAGATAAAGTGTGAGCGAAGATGAAGATACTTTTGATTAACGGAAGCTTGCGTGGAGAGTACAGCTCCTCCCTCAAAGTTGCCCATGCATTTGTCAAAGGCATGGTGGAAGAATATGGAGCGGACACGGAAGTCTGTGAGGTAGCATTGAAGGACAAAAGGATTGACCATTGTCATGGGTGCTTTGTCTGTTGGAAGACGACACCGGGGCAGTGCTGTATCCACGATGATATGGATGAACTGCGGCAGATGGTGATGGACAGCGATATCATTGTTGAGAGCTTTCCGCTTTATTTCTTTGGACTGCCTTCGAAGCTGAAGGCATTTACGGATCGTATGATCTCCTATGTACAGGAGTATCGCGGGAATCCGGGTGATGAGGAGAATCATCGGTTCCTGCATAACATGCGGTATCCGGAGCTCGAAAAGAAGAAACTGATTTTAGTATCCACATGCGGCTATGAGGTGACAGACAACTGTTACGATGCCGTGTTTGCAGAGTTTGACCGGATCTGTGGTGAGGGAAAATACACAACGGTGCTGGCACCGCAGGGTGGACCACTCTCAGAGCAGGGCTTTGCAGAGAAGGTGGCACGCTATCTGGAGAAATTCACAGAGGCTGGTCACGAATATGCAAGGGAAGGCTGTTTATCGGAATGTACGTGGAACAAGCTGCAGCGACCGTTGCTTGGACACAGTACATTCGAGATGGCAATCAATATGAACTGGGACAACCCGGAGGTTGGTCCTTACGGAAAGCTGGTGTAACATCATGGAGATACTAAAGAGATTTGCAGCGAAGCTTGCCTTTGCAATCGCGAATGGCGTAATCCGTATCCTGTACCCGCCCAAGGTAACGTGGGAAGACAAAAAGGCAACGAAAGATGCGTTGAAAAAAGGCAACTGTGTTGTTTATTCCAATCACACAAGTCATGTGGATGGGTTCTATATGACACGACTGTTTGGTAAATATAGGGTACATACCTTTGTTGCGCGGGACTGGTATGATAAGAAGAAGATTAACTGGTTGTTCCGCAATCTTCCATATATCCCAATGAACCGTCAGGAGATGGATACAAGCTGGCTGTCGATGGGATTGGAGAAGATGAATGAGGGCTGCCCGATCTACATATTCCCGGAAGGACATACGAGCCATACCGGAGTGATGGATGAATTCAAGCCAGGATTTCTGATGCTTGCGAGACAGGCACAGGCGCAGGTTGTACCAGTTGTGATCGACGGCGAATTTAAGGTCTTCCATCGCATGCACATTATCGTCGGCAAGCCGGTCGAGATGGATTTAAACGAAGAAGGCAGACCATCGGTTGTCCTCAAAAAATATGCAGGCGTCTGCAGAGACAGGATCTATGAGTTGCGTGATACCTACGGTGTGAAGAAACAATCATGATATTTGGAGTGGAAACACTCTTAAAATATACCCGTTGATTCGGGGTAAAATATAAGAAAAGGAAGGATACATAGAATGAACGAAAAAGAGTTAGAAATCGCTGAGAACATTAAAGGAATGCTTTCAAAGAATCTTAGAATCCCTGAGGAAGAATTAGATTATGAAGTTCCATTGTTTGGTGATGGAATTGGACTTGATTCTGTTGATTCCCTGGAGATTATCGCTTGTATCGATTCTGCTTACGGCGTAGCTATGACAGGTGTTGCAAAGGAGCACTTCTACAACATCGAGAGCCTTACAAAGTACGTTGTAGCAAATATGTAATAGCAAGTCATACAAAGAGGGCTGTCCCGAAAGGAAACTTTGGGGCAGCCCTGTGTATTCTGAACAGGTAGATAGGAAACGCGCGAATGCGTGGTGGCATATAAAGGAGATAAAAATGGATAAGATTACAAATACACGTTGCGTTGTAACCGGACTTGGCATGATCAGCGCAATCGGAAATAACGTAGATGAGTGCTTCGCAAATGCACTGGCTGGAAAAACAGGAATTGATAAGGTAGCATCTGTTGATACAACCGACTGCTATGCAAACCTTGGTGCAGAAGTACACTGCGATACACTGGATGAGATCGATGAGGCAAAGGATGTTGACCGTGTCAGCAAGCTCTGCCTGAAGGCTTCCAAGGAAGCACTCGATGATGCAGGTCTTGTGATCGATGAGAGTAATGCCGGTCGTGTCGGTGTTGTCATGGGAAGCTGCGTCGGTGGTGTTGTCAGTGTAGAAAATTATGTAACAAAGGGTGAGCATGCAGAGGATATCAACAAGATGACGATTGCCTCGATTGCAAACCATGTAGCAAATATGGCAGGCGCAAAGGGTGTTGTCACAAACGTTGGTAATGCCTGCGCAGCAAGTACGATCAGTATTGCTTATGCGTGTGAGTTGATCCGTGCCGGTGTGGCAGATGCGTTTATCGTTGGTGGTGCCGATGCATTTGCATCTGTTCCATTTTCAGGCTTCTTAGCTCTTCATGCGCTTTCTGAGCAGGCATGTTCGCCATTTAACCACAGCAACGGTATCACACTTGGTGAAGGTTCTGGTGCGATCATCGTGGAGAGCTATGAGCATGCAAAGAAGAGAAATGCGAAGATCTACTGTGACGTGCTTTCAGCAGGAATCAGCAGTGATGCCCATCATATCACAGCACCACGTCCGGACGGACTTGGACAGATGTATGCGATTCGCGAGGCAATTGAGAAGTCAGGCATCGAGCCAAAGGATGTTGCATATGTAAATGCACACGGAACAGGAACCGCCAAGAACGACGAGGCAGAATTCCTCTCCTTACATACAATCTTTGATGAGACAAATCCAGACTTAAGCGTCAGCTCTACAAAGGCAATGGTTGGCCACTGCTTAGGTGCAGCCGGTGCGATCGAGGCAGTTTTCGCAATCAAGGCTCTGACAGAGAACAAGATTCCACCAACGATCGGATATTCTGAGGAAGATATCGAGGCGCTCGGTGAGAAGGCAGGCACATTCGATTTCATGCCGAATACAATGAAGGAAAAGGATTTGCACTATGTAATGTCTAACTCCTTTGCATTTGGCGGAAGCAATGCAAGTATCATCTTCTCGAAGGAGCCGGGCAATGTGAAGGAAACTGAGAACGATGAGAAGGTTTATATCACAGGTCTTGGTATCGTCAGCCCACTTGGAAATGGCGTTGCCAACTATATCGATAAGGTCAATGCACAGACAAAGCCGGAAGCAGCGTCTGTACATGCAAATGTTGGAAAAGAAGATTACGATAAATATGGTTTGAAGATGGCATTCTACAGAAAGCTCGACAAATTCAGTCTGATGCAGGTCATCTCTGGTCTTGAGGCACTGCAGGAAGCAGGCATCGAGGTAACAGAGGAGAATGCAGAAGAGCTTGGTATGATCGTCGGAACCGGCGATGGCCCACTTACAACCGTATATGAGTTCCAGGAGCACATTTCTGAGAATGGAACAACAGCAGGTTCTGCCTTCAACTTCCCGAACACCGTTTACAATGCAGCAGGTGGATACCTCTCGATCAAGACAGGTATGCGTGGCTATAACGTAACAGTGACAAACGGCGCACAGTCTGGTATGAGCAGCTTGTGCTATGCATATAACGAGATCAAGCAGAACCGCGGCAAGGCAATGCTTGCAACTGGTACCGATGAGAACAGCGAGGTTATGGAGAAGCTCTATGCGAAGCTTGGCAAGGTAGCCGGAGATGTGAAGCAGGCATACGCTGGCGGTGACGGATTCGTGCTTGCCGATGGTAGTACGAGTATCGCACTCGAGAACGAGACATACGCAGCAAGCCACAATGCGAAGAAGTACGCAGAGGTATGTGGTTACGCCATGACACACGAAGGCGTTGCTTACGGTGATGTCGCAGGTACCGAAAAGGGACTGATGAACGCCATCGTAGATGCAGCCGCTATGGCAGGCATCACATTGGATCAGATTGATGCCGTTTACGGATTCGCAAATGGTGCCGACGAAGTCGACACATTGGAGCGCCATGTGTACGAAGAAATTTTCGCAGGAAAGGTTCCTGTACATCAGGTCAGAGATTATACAGGTGAAGGCAGAGCTGCAAGCTCCGCACTGTCTGTTGCACATGCTGCACTTACACTGTCCGGAGATCTTGCCACAAGACAGAATGCTTACTATGTAACAACCGAAGAGGTAACGAAGGAAGTTGTCGACACATCCGCATACAAGTATGTACTCGCAACAAGCTGTGCCATCGGTGGCAGCTATGCCGCAGTCATCTTAAAGAAAGTGGCATAGTATGGATTATAAAAAGATAATTATAGAGGCAATTGCGAACAAAAAGATAAAGTGAATTATATATTTCCAGTTTGTTTCATGAACATATACGATATGTTTGAATATTAGAAGTTCTTAATGTTCTGTAATAATATTAGCCATGTTTGAACACGATGTTCAAACAAGCCGTCATTGAGCCATGGATGGCGAATTGACGGCGGTGGCGCATATTATAGATACATATATCAGAACATTTAGAACTTCTTAGATTCAATACATTGTATATGGAATGAACAAACTGGAAATATATATTCGAGATATGTGGGGTTCGCAGTTGTAGAATATACAGAATAAAGGAGAAAAACATGACAAATGGTAAAGTAGCGCTTGTCACAGGCGCATCCCGCGGAATCGGGCGCGCATGTGCGATCAAGCTTGGAGAGGCTGGCTACAAGGTAGCCGTCAACTATAATTCAAACGAAGCAGCTGCAAATGAAGTCGTAGAGAAGATCAAGGCAGCCGGAAGCGAAGCCGTTGCCATCAAGGCAAACGTATCCGATCTTGCCGAAGTAAAGACAATGATGCGTGAGGTCATAAACACATTTGGACAGTTAGACGTCCTTGTCAACAACGCTGGAATCGTAAAGGATGAATTTGTCCTGATGATGAACCCGGATACGATTGATCAGTGTCTCGACCTGAACATCAAGGGATACATGTACTGTACCCAGCAGGCAGTTTTGAAGATGTTCTCGAAGAAACAGGGCGTGATCGTGAATGTATCATCCGTAAGTTCCAAGCTTGCAGTACCGGGACAGAGTGTATACAGCGCAACGAAAGGCGCTGTGAACTCCATGACAGCCACGATGGCAAAGGAACTTGCACCATATGGAATCCGCGTCAATGCAGTGGCACCGGGCTTTATCGCAACCGATATGGTAGAGGCATTGCCGGAAGATAAGAAGGAAGAATATTTAAAGGATATTCCGATGAAGCGGTTTGGTACAGCCGAGGAAATCGGTGATGTAGTTACGATGCTTGCCGGACCTGCATGCTCCTACATGACAGGGCAGGTCATTGTATTGGATGGAGGACTGAGCCTGTAATGATGAATATTAACGAAGTACAAAAAAGAATCAAGCAGCGCCCACCGTTCCAGATGATCGAGAAGGTTTTAGAGGTGGAAGACGGCGAATATGCAAAGGGAATCAAATGCGTTTCCGTGAATGAACCATATTTTGCAGGACACTTTCCGGATGCACCGATTATGCCGGGTGTGCTGGTCATTGAGGCGTGTGCGCAGCTTTGCTCGATTACGATGGAGAGTCAGGGCACGGAGGACGATAAGATCTATGTGCTGTTAAAGTGCGAGGAATTCAAGTTCTTAAGACCGGTCATTCCGGGCGATTGCCTGGAGATTGAAGTCCGCAAGGAAAGCGGCGGTGCCGGACTGGTGAAGTTTAATGCGAAGGTAACGGTTGATGGAAAGGTAAAAGCAAAGGGAATCCTTGCATTTACATCCATGAACAAAGAGGATATTTATAACCAATAAAATATACATATTTTGAGAACTCTTTTTAATATGTAAAAAAAGTAAAAAAAGTTATTCCTTTTTTCGATGTTTAATGCTATTATAATGCAGGTTGAAAAATCAATGTGCAACTTGTCACAGGTACATATGTGGCATAACATAGATTAAAGGAGGACGATGATATGACAGTAGCACAGATTTTGGCTGTATCCATCTTTGTAGTCATGTTTGTGTTGATGGTGCTGGATAAGATCGAAAAACAGTACATCACACTCGTGGCTGGCGCACTGACACTGATCCTTGTATTTGGTGTGGCAATGCATAGCATGGATGCGGTCATCGAGACATTGAATGTAAAGAATATTTTCACGAAGGGATTCTGGATTACATCCGGTGAGGGTTCCGAGGAGTCATCCGGTATCAACTGGGCGACGATTATATTCCTTGCAGGTATGATGGTAATGGTAGAAGGTATGGCAAAGGCCGGATTCTTCCGGTGGTTATGCTTACGCCTTGCGAAGCTGGTGCATTATAAGCCAATACCGTTGTTCGTGACGTTTATGGTCATGGCAGCCGTTTTGTCGATGTTCATTGACAGTATTACGGTTATTTTGTTCCTTGCAGCCGTTACGATCGAGCTTGCGAAGCTGTTGCATTTAGATCCGGTGCCGATGATTCTGTCAGAGGTGTTCTGTGCGAACTTGGGTGGTTCGGCAACGATGTGTGGTGACCCACCAAATATCATCATCGGAACAGGACTGGGACTTTCATTCTCCGACTTTTTGACAAATACCGGTCTGATCGTCGGTATCTGCCTTGTTGTAGTTATTATTTACTTTTACCTTGTATACCGCAAGGAGTTGCTGTCAGAAGAGTCACAGGAGCTGGATACATCCAACATTCCAGACCCTTCTACAGCCATTACAGACAAGAAGAAGTTTATCATCAGCAGCGTGATTTTTGCATGTGCGGTGGTACTTCTTGTATCGCATGCATCAACAGGTCTGACGGTTGCGTTTATCGGTACGGTTATCGCGATCATTACTCTGGTCACATCCGGAAAAGATGCGTTAGAACTGCTTAAAAAAGTAGATTATAAGACACTGTTATTCTTCATCGGATTGTTTATTGTCGTTGGAGGATTGGAGCAGACAGGAATCCTGAAGTCCATCGCATCCTTCATCGGTAAGGTCAGTGGTGGAAATGTATATGTGATGGTAGCAATTATCATTTGGATCTCTGCGATTGCAAGTGCATTTGTAGATAATATCCCATTTGCAGCAACGATGCTTCCAATCATCAAGAGCCTGGCAGGTGCAAACCAGCCATTGCTTGATTGCCTTGCATGGACATTGTCCATCGGAACTGATATCGGTGGCAGTGCAACGCCAATCGGAGCTTCTGCAAATGTTGTTGGTACATCTGTGGCAGCAAAGAACGGATATCCGATCGGATGGGGCAGATATTGTAAGACAGCCGCTCCGGCGATGATTATCGTTGTGACGATTTCTATGCTTATGATCTTCCTGCGTTACTGTGGCGGTGTAACGATGTAAGAGTGCGTGCCACAATATCCGGATAACAGAATATAGAAACGAACGAAACAAAACTCCGTGCATCGTCTCCGGTGCGCGGAGTAAATTATATCAGGAGACGCGCGGATGCGTGTGTGAATTATCGCGCGGATGCAGGGAAATATAGGAGGTGGCATATGTATTTAGTATTTGATGTGGGTGGTACATTTATCAAGTATGCGCTCATGGATCAGAAGGGCAAGATTTATGAGAAGTATAAAGTCCCGACGCCGTTCCAGGATGGAAAAGTGGACGATAATGGCGATGAGATTACACCGTATACGGTGAAAACAGAAGATGGTATTGCCGCATTTCTCGAGCAGATTGATATTATATACGGAAAGTATAGCAAGGAATATCAGATTACGGGAATTGCGATGAGCCTTCCCGGGCAGGTGAATGTGAATCAGGGTATTGTTTATGGTGGTGGCAGTCTGCCTTACCTTGACCGGGTGCCACTTGGCAATCTGATCAGCAGACGATGCGGAAATGTTCCGGTTGCACTTGAAAATGATGCAAAGTGCGCCGCACTTGCAGAGGTCTGGATTGGAAACGCCAAGGATTGCAAAGATGCCTGCGTGCTTGTGTTTGGTACCGGAATTGGTGGCGGTATTATTATTGACCGGAAGGTGCGCCATGGTGTCGGCATGATTGCAGGAGAGATGTCCTTTTTGTATGACGGACTTCCGATTGAGGATGTGGACAAGATCCGTCCGCTCGAAGAAATCAATTCAAAGCAAGGGGGAGAACTACCGGATCCTTGTATATGGACGCAGCAGGCATCTGTGCAGGCGCTTCGCCGGAAGGTTGCTAAGGCAAAAGGTCTCAAGTGGCAGGAAGTAAACGGTGAGGATATCTATGAGATGGCAGAGACCGATCCGGAGATTCAGGATATTCTGGAACGGATGTATTACAACATTGCATGGCATTGCTGCAATCTCTATATCACACTGGCACCGGAGATTATCCTGATTGGTGGTGGCATCAGTGCACAGCCGAAGTTTATGGAGGGAATCATCAAATACACATCGAAGCTGCGGCGTCTGTCTTATATTTATGAGCGGATGAAGATTGACTTATGCAAATTCGGTAATGATTCGAACCTGATCGGTGCATTGTTTAATTTCTTGCAGAAATATGACCTTGCCAAGTAAAGAAAATGATGAATGAAAATGTGGGCGTTCCCCGCGGTAGATGCAGTCGGGAGCCCGCAAGGAGGACATACATGGAATTATGGGATATCTACGACCGGGACAAACAGCGTACCGGACGAACAATGAAACGAAATGACTGGCATATGCAGCCTGGAGATTTTCATCTGACCGTGCTTGGCGTGATCCGTCATACAAATGGTAAATATCTGATCACGAAGCGTGTCATGACAAAGGCATGGGCACCGGGAAGCTGGGAAGTATCTGGTGGTGCGGCGCAGGCAGGCGAGGATTCGTTGGATGCAGTGAAACGTGAGATTAAAGAGGAAACAGGACTTGACGTCTCTTCCTTTGAAGGTGGCTTTGTATTTTCGTATACGCGCGAAAACCCGGACGAGGGCGACAACTATTTTGTGGATATCTATTGCTTTACAGGAGATTTTTCAGAGGCAGACCTGCATCTGCAGGAGGCAGAGACAGATGGATATATGTTAGCCACTGCAGAAGAGATCGAAGCACTTGGTGCACAGGGAAAATTCCTGCATTATGACAGTATCAAACAGGTATTTTCATAAAATTTACAAAATAATTCAAAAAATCATATTTTGATGCTAAAATGATGCAACAATGATGTAAAATAGCAGAGAGAGGTCAGAGATGGCTCCTCTCTGTTTTTTGTGCAACAGGACGTCATACGGAATGGTTTGCATTAAGCCGTCATTTATAAATAACAAGGAGACAGTTTTATGAATCGTATTTTAGTTGTGGAAGATGATACATCCATCTCCAATGTTATAGAGATCAGTTTACGGAACGCGGGGTATCTGTGTGATTGTGTCTACGATGGCACTTCGGTTTCCGGACAACTGGAGCAGGAGGTATATGATCTGGCACTCGTCGATATTATGCTGCCGGGACCGGATGGATTTTCCCTGATGGAGTATTTCAACTATTATCATGTCCCGGTGATTTTTCTCACAGCGATGGGAGATGTGCAGGATAAGGTTAGGGGATTAAAGCTTGGCGCGGAAGATTATATGGTAAAGCCATTTGAAATCATCGAACTGCTTGCCAGAGTGGAACGTGTGCTGCGTCGGTATAATAAAGTATCACAGACACTTACCGCATATGATATTGAGGTGGATACGCAGTCATTTCAGGTAAAAAAAGCCGGGGTGGAGATTCACCTGACGAAGAAAGAGTATGAGATTTTAGTGATGTTTATGCGAAACCCGAATGTCGCATTGTTCCGTGAGCGGATCTTCGAGAGTGTATGGCATGAACCATATTATGGGGACAGCCGTACGGTTGATCTGCATGTACAGCGTCTGCGTAAGAAGCTTGGCTTGGAAGATAAAATTGTACCGGTATATAAGGTGGGATACCGGTTGGAGGTATAAGCTTGAAATTATTCTGGAAACTATTTTTATCCGTTTGTACCTGTATGATGCTGGCATTTTCGGCGTGTGGAACATTTCTGATCCATTCCGGATTCAAAAGTGCAAGAGAAAAGGATATCCAGAACGGATATAATAATGCAAGCGTTGTCTGTATCAATCTTGTACAGAATGTAAAACGGACGATCAATCTTGTATATCGGGATACCGGATATGAAAAACAAAAAAATGTTGTCGTACGTCAGGCAGCGCAATCGGTTTCTGTCCGGAATGCCGGAGAGGAAGTACAGTTTGCACTTTGGACAGACGAAAAGACAAGAATTTACAGTACGAATGGACTCAAGGGGGCAGACGTGTCAATCTGCCGGGACGATCTAGAAGCAGGGCAGGAAGGCTATAAGATTGTAAAACGAAATGGCAGATATATGCTCTATACCGGAACAAGCTTTCAGGTACTTGATCGTGTCTACTATGTTGAGACATTTTCGGATATCACACGTGACTATGAAAACCGTGACGCGCAGCTTCGGATGTTCCGCATGATCATGATTATTGTCATGATTGTCTGTCTGATGCTGATGGCAATCTTAAATAATATGATTGTGGTGCCAATCCGACGGTTGTCGAAGGCAACGAAGCTGGTAGCTGGCGGACGTGCGGGAATCCGGATCAGAAAAAGAAGCAAAGATGAGATCGGTGTGTTGGCAGAGGATTTCAACCGGATGTCCACGAGTCTGAACAGGACAATGAAGGAACTGGAAGAAAAAACAAAAAGCCAGGAGATGTTCACAAATAACTTTGCCCACGAGTTAAAAACACCGCTTACCTCAATGATCGGATATGCAGATCTGATCCGCTCCAATCAGCTTTCGGAGGAGAAGCTGATCACTTATGCCAACCAGATTGTTGTGGAGGGCAGGCGCTTAGAAAAAATGTCCATGAAACTGATGGATCTGATCGTGCTTAAAAAACAGGATTTCCTGTTTTATGATATGGATATAACGATTTTTGCGGAAGCAGTGTATGAGACATTGCTTCCGGTCGCCGGTAAATATGGGGTTGAACTGACAGTCAATGTACAGCCTGCGATAGTGAAGCTTGAGCCGGATCTGATGAAGACGGTATTGATCAATCTGTTTGACAATGCCAGAAAATCGATGGATGGAAAAGGGAAAATTTCTCTGTTCGGTGTGTGGGTATCAGACGAATATCGTATCGGAATCAAGGATAACGGATGCGGTATCGATGAGGAGAATCTGAGCCGGCTGACCGAAGCATTTTATATGGTAGACAAATCACGCTCCCGGGCAAACGGTGGTGCGGGACTGGGACTTGCTATCTGTAACGAGATTGTGAAGCTGCATCAGGCAAAGCTGCAGATCATGAGTAAAAAGGGGATTGGAACGCAGGTGAGTGTCTGTTTTCCGAAGGAGGTATGCAGACAGGTTAATTCGGAAAAGATGGAAATGGAGGAAGAAGTATGAGGGGACATGCGGAAACAAAGAAAAACGAACAAAAAACAGAGAAAAACAATGAAATGCATAAAAATATCCTGCGCAATTGCCTGTGCGTGCTGGCGGGAGCTGCTGTTTTGACAATCGGAATTATGGCACCGAAGACGATATTTGCCATGATGGATAAAAGTGAGGTTGATCACATATACGTGCAGCAGGCAGATACATCCTATCTGGATACTGCCGCGCAGATGACGATGGAAGAAAAACTTGATTTGATGGACGGGAGATCAAAAGGGATGCATGTGTCAACTTCTTATCCGGTGGAAAATGCAGACGTATATGATGATTATGATATGCAAGTGCAGGTAGCACCGCAGATTGAAAGGATGCAGGCAGCACATTTACTTCCTGAATTAGATTTTGATATTCTTGATATATATGCGGATACGCAGTATGAAACTCTGGTTAATCTGGACAATATGAATCAATACGTGATGCTTGAATATATGGTGTGTCAGGTTTCTGATGATTATATGTATTTATGTGTAGATGTGGAAACCGGAAAGATTTTGGGGTATACTGTATATGCCTATATGACAGATGCTGAATGGCAGGCGTTTTTAAAAGCGGATGTGGTGAAATATATGGCGGAGGAGCTGGGCATTTCCGAAGAGGTTATTATTAAGAAGTATAACTATGGCGTCTATAATGAAATGTATGGAGAAGGCTATAATATGAATGCAGATGGCAAACTGACTGCGAATGATATGGCAGGTGTGAAGGAGCAGGAAAAAGACGGAAAGCAGTTTGTAGAGATTGGCATGTGGGTCGATCAGGATATATCATCGATTGGAACCATCTATGATGGAGTTGCGATACAATGAGCAATATGATGGATGCACCTGCACAGACAGACATAATGTGAAGGCACATGTGGAGCCGTCAGGTGACATACAAAAATATGCAACTAAGATGGAAAAATGATACATATATGAGACAGATATGATGCACAGTCCATGTAAACTACGGGAAGTTTATAAAAGGAGTGTGCATGAAAATGGAATACGAAAGATACAGTGAAAGATACAGACGGAATGAAACGAACGGGAATGTGGGTATAATTTCCGAGGATTCAGAAGTCATCAGGAGGCGGACGATGTTGCAGGAACAGCAACGCGAAGAACTGCGTAGAAAGAAATTAAAGAAACGAAAGGAAGAGCTGCGCCGGCGCAGAAGGAGAAAACAACGGGCAAAGGAATTGTTCTGCTTGTGTATCTGTGTTGCCATGCTGGTATTGATCGTGGCATTGGTGCGGAGAGGGATTTCCTCTAAAAAACAGGATGTATCCGAAGTGGTGGCTGCCAGTGAATCGGCGTCCACAGAGCAGCAGGCAGATGCCGCGGAACCAAAGGTGTCGGCAACCGGAGAGATTGCGCAGGTACAGAGTCAGGCATTGCCGAATTATTATGAGAAGAAATATATGGTGGGTTCACCGGCACACTATTCGATGGAGGAGATTCAGACAAGATTGAAGAATCTGGCAGACCGATACCCGGAGTTTCAGACAATCTACGATCACATGGATCAATACCCGGAGGCACTTTTAAATAATTTATGCTGCAATCCGAATATGCTGGATTTTGCGCTTGGCTATCAGGAAAACTATGATACAACTTCAGGTACGTTGGAGGCATCTGAACTAGATGGAATCCCTCTGTTTATCCAATGGGATAAGCGCTGGGGCTATGATGCCTATGGAAATGATGTTATCGGATTGTCAGGTTGTGGACCAACCTGTCTTTCAATGATCGTCATTGGACTGACGAAAAATCAGGAGGCAACACCGGACAAGCTGGCGGACTATGCAACGGAACATGGATACTATGAGCAGAATTCCGGAACGAAGTGGTCATTTATGGACGAGGTGGCTGCAGTGTATGGTGTACAGGGATATTATATCTATCTGAGTAAAGATAACATGCAGGAAGAACTCTCACAGGGACATCCGCTTGTATGTGCGATGCGATCCGGAGACTTTACTTCGCAGGGACACTTTATTGTGATCGCAGGAATGGAAGGAGACAAGTTCCTTGTTCATGATCCGAATAGTATAGAACGGAGCCAGCAGTTGTGGGATTATGATACATTACAATATCAGATCTCTGCGATCTGGGCATTTAAGGTCGCACAGTGACCGAAAAAAGGAAACCAAGCCCCCAATTCGACAAAATTAAAAAAAATGAAAAAGGGGGTTGACTTTCCAAAATTAGAGTGCTATTATAAGCAAGCTGTCACTGAGACGGCAGCAAAACTTCAAATTCGACATCACCGTCGAAATCAAAAACTTTGAAAAAAATAAAAAAAGTTCTTGACAAAGACGAAACAAAGTGATATCTTATAGAAGTTGTCGCTAAGAACGACAAAACAACGAACCTTTGACAAATTAATAACATGTTAACCCTGAAAATTTCTTTAAG